>CERC01066824.1_pt1 | contig 19186 bp, 17 predicted proteins | sample 530921 | NCBI WGS metagenome assembly CERC01 (sample SAMEA2621099, study PRJEB7988) | marine metagenome | isolation source: saline water (ENVO:00002010), including
AGAACGTATTTGCGTAGTAGTAATAATGAAAAATTAGTTGAAATGTTAATTCTTGAGATCTTCGATAGTAGCCGATCATAGAGATTGTTGGTAATGTGTACAGATCGCTTAAAACTACGTAGTTTGGTCTTTTCAGCGAACCCTCCCCAAACCATCCACTAAGTTATGCACAGTTTTTATGGATAACTTGGCTTATCATATATGCAGCGTATAATGCCTTGCTTTGATATTAATGCATCGAAAGGTATGAGGTAGATAGATGGCGGATAAACTTGAGTGGGATAATGAAGCAAAAGAGCGTGTAGATGCCGCTCCATTTTTTGTGCGTAAATTAATTCGCCATAAGGTCGAAAAAGCGGCGCGTCAGCAGGGGCTAGATAAAATTACTGTTGAATTGTTGGATAAGGTTAAGAAAAAGCAGATGGATTCACAAAAGTAGTTGAGGGCTGAGGGAGCCTTATGACTCCCTATGTATGCTTGTTCTCAGTGTTCGGCTTTAACTGGCGATAGGTTTTGTGCAATGACCTCATCACCAAACCAACTTAAGTTTTCATGTAAAGATACCACTTCACCTACAATTATCAGCGCCGGGGCAGGTAGCTGGGCCTGTTCCTGTAGTGATGATAATGTTTCCAGTGTTCCCGTTAGTACTTTCTGATCGGCCGATGTTCCTCTTGATACAATAGCTGCAGGTGTGTCCCCTGGCTTCCCATGCTCTATTAGTTTTTGGCTGAGAGTGGGTAAGGTGTGAAGCCCCATATAGAACACAACTGTTTGATTTGGATGGACCAATTCGTCAAAGTTCAAATCAGTTGTGCGATTCTTCAGCTGGCCAGTAACAAATTTCACCGACTGAGCATAATTACGATGGGTTAATGGGATGCCAGAGTATGTCGAGCAAGCACTTGCTGCCGTTATGCCCGGAACAACTTGGAAGGGGATATTGTTGGCTTTGAGAGTTTCTAATTCTTCTCCACCGCGTCCAAAAATAAAAGGATCTCCTCCTTTTAGACGAACAACGCGTTTCCCTAATTGAGCATGCTTTACGAGCAGCTCATTGATGCCTTCTTGAGGCACCGTGTGGTTGTCACGCTTCTTACCTACAAAGACTAAATCGGCATCTCGTCGACAGAGGTCTAAAACAGCTTCAGAGACTAGCGCATCATATAAGACGATATCAGCCTGCTGCATTAAACGAAGGGCTTTAAAGGTTAGTAATTCAGGATCGCCTGGCCCACCTCCAACTAAGTAGACTTCACCTGTTTGGTGGTCTGGATCTTCATGGGCTATTTTCTCTTCAATAAGCTGTGTTGCTTCAGCCTCTCTACCGGTAAATACTTTTTCTGCTATTTGCCCTTGCAGGACGTTTTCCCAAAAAATACGGCGTTGATCTACAGTACTAAATTTGGCTTTAACTCGATCTCTAAAGTGGTTGGCAATACTGGCGAGCTTGCCGTATGACTTCGGTATCCATGTTTCTAGTCTGGCACGTAGAAGGCGAGCGAGTACGGGAGCACTCCCGCCTGAGGAGATTCCAATGACGACAGGAGATCGATCTACGATTGCAGGGAAAACAAAGGTACAGAGCTTGGGGTTATCGACAACATTAACGGGAATGTTTCTTTCTACTGAGTCGTAATGTACGCGCTCATTAAGATCATCATCATCTGTCGCAGCAATGGTTAGAATTTTCCCTTCCAATAGGCCTGCATGGTATTCGCCTGTGATTGAAAGTCCGTTGTTTTCATCTAGCAGTTGTTGAAGCTCTTCGCAGACATGATGAGAAATAACAGTAACGTCAGCGCCTGAACGACAAAGAAGACGTGCTTTTCTCAAAGCGACATTTCCACCTCCAACTAAAAGAACATTCTGTTTAGTCAGTTTGAAAAAAAGAGGTAAATAATCCACGAGTTTGCTCCGGCCGTTGAACTCTACTATATAACTATAGTTTACCAGCAGAATGATGATTTTTGACTAGTGGCTCAGCGTATAAACGAGGAAACTATGGATATTTTTTTGAGTGATTTTTTTAATGGTCTGTTTCGGTGCATTTGATGCTTGATCAAGAGGGCTGTGCTTTAAAATAGGGCAATATTTATATTGGCTGATAGGGTGTATATGGGGGGTGTTAGTGAATAGAATCTGCGGCCTGTCATATAAAATTGCGAGCGACTACAAAGCCTTGCTGGGCTTAGCGGGGAAGATCGCTTTTTTATATGGCAGGTGCAGAGAGGTCTCCTGTTGAGGCAAACTCTGTTTGCCTCGGGGTCTTGCTTAGCTCTTGAAATTCAATGGCGTTGCTGGATGTAAACCGCATTCGCGATTTTCTGGGTTCTCCCACCACCAACGGCCAGAACGAACATCTTCACCCATCGAGATAGAACGAGTGCAGGGTGCACAGCCTATGCTTGGGTAGTGTTTATCGTGAAGCTCGTTGTAAGGTACATCGTTTGCTTTGATGTATGCCCAAACTTCCTTCTCAGACCAGTCGGCCAGAGGGTTAAGTTTGTGCATATTATTACCTTCATCCCACTCTTCAAATTGAATCTCATCACGGGTAACGGATTGTTCACGGCGAAGACCCGTTATCCAGGCTTTGCTGGTGGATAATGCGCGTTTAAGCGGCTTTATTTTTCGGACAAAGCAGCAGCCTTTACGTAAATCCTGAGATTCATAAAATGCATTGACACCATTTTCAGCTACAAATCCTTCTACATCTGCTGCTTCAGGGTAATACACTTTAACGGTTATGTTTGAGTAGCGTGCTTGAACGTCAGCCAGAAGTTTGAGAGTCTCTTCTGGTAAGCGCCCTGTATCAAGTACAAAGTTGTTAATCTCAGGGCTGTATCTGCTGATTAGATCTGCGATAACAACATCTTCAGCGCCTAGGCTGTTTGCAAAAACGATCGAACCATCATAATCGTTTAGGCCTTTTTTAAGTAAAGCAGCAGTCGCTTCAACTTTGCTTTGTAACTCAGAATTCATTTGCTCACTCACGATAGGGACCCTCACTGTCACTATTTTTCAGCTAACTACTTTTTATTGATGGTAAACCGCACGCACACTGTCTGTGGCGCTTTGGTAATAGTTACTCATCTCTTCAAAGGCATTTAGCATCTCTGGCTTAAACAGATCATCTGAGATCTGAATAGCAGTGAAACCGCAGCGTTCCATGTAAGCAAGACGATCTTGGCCTATATCACCTGTCGCTCTGATCTCGCCTTTATACTCGGCGCGTACAAGTAATCGAGCAATGCTGAATCCTCGTCCGTCACGAAATGCAGGGAAATCGATAGCAATGAGTGGAAACTGCTCTAGGTTCTCTAAAACCTGAGTCAGATCATCATTACCATTGACCTGTATAGCAACTTGATTATTGCGCGCTGCTAAGCTCTCTTTATGCTCAGTAAAAAGAGCCAAAGGTACGATGATGTCACCTGCCGGGACAGCGCCTTCCTCTGAAAAAGCGTCGTCATTGATAAGTGTCCAGTTGTCTTCGACAACTTTGCGATTAATTAGCAGGGGCATATACGTACTCCTTAAATGGTGCCATTCCAATGCGGTGGAATGTGTCGATAAAGCGCTCGTTCTCGAAACGCTGTTCAACAAAAACTTCGATAACTTTCTGTAGGGTGTCAGCAACTTCATCGGAAGCAACTGATTTACCCATCACTTTACCTAGAGCTGCATTAGAACCATCATCACCACCTAAGGTGATTTGGTACCAATCTTCGCCTTTTTTATCCACACCCAAAATACCGATATGGCCTACATGGTGATGTGAACAAGCATTAATGCAGCCTGACATATTCAGTTTTAGGTCGCCTAAATCATGAACATAATCCATGTCTTCAAACTTGCGGTTAATCTGATCAGCAATACCTAATGTCTTAGCATTAGCTAGGGCACAGAAATCTCCACCCGGACAAACCGTCATATCAGTTAGTGTGCCGATATTAGGGCGAGCTAGATCTGATTCAGCAAGTACTTGCCATACTTGGTAAAGGTCACTGTTTTTCACATCTGCAAGAACAAGGTTTTGGTTGTGCGTTGCACGTACTTCACCAAAGCTATATTTATCAGCAAGGTCGGCAATCAAATCGAGCTGTGCGTCTGTTACATCGCCTGCTGGTTTAAGATATGGCTTAAGAGAGATGTAAGTAATCCGGTAACCAGCTTCTTTATGTTCGACTGTATTGCGCTCATACCAAGTACGGAAAGATTCATCTTTCGCAAGCTTTTGCTCAAGAGAGGTGTCCGTAGCAGCTGCTTCATCGTACTCAAAAGGAGTGAAAAAGTTTTTAACGCGCTCGATCTCTGCTAACGGAAGTTTTAGATCAGAGTTGCGAATCTGTTCCCATTCGGCATCAACTAATTCACGGAAGGCATCAACGCCCATCGCTTTTACAAGTATTTTGATACGTGCTTTGTACTTATTGTCGCGGCGTCCATTCAAATTGTAGACGCGAATAATCGCTTCTAGGTATGAAAGAAGGTCTTCTTTTGCAAGGAATGAACGAATCTGTTGTCCAATAACCGGTGTACGACCTAAGCCTCCACCAACAAGAACTTCAAAGCCGACTTCGCCAGCATCGTTCTTTACTATATGCAGGCCAATGTCATGCACTTGTGTTGCTGCGCGATCAGTCGGGCCGCCAGCAATCGCAATTTTAAATTTGCGTGGTAGATAAGCAAACTCAGGGTGAAGTGAAGACCACTGGCGAATGATTTCACAGTAAGGGCGTGGATCTTCAATTTCATCGGCGATAACGCCAGCAAATTGGTCAGTAGTTGTATTACGAATACAGTTACCAGATGTCTGTATTGCATGCATCTGTACACTTGCAAGTTCGGCCAAAATATCTGGCACTTCTTCCAGCTTAGGCCAGTTGAATTGCAGGTTAGTGCGTGTTGTAAAATGTGCATACCCTTTATCGTAAGTGCGGGCAATATGTGCCAGTTTACGTAGTTGGGTTGAGTTATACATGCCGTATGGGCCTGCAACACGCAACATAGGTGCGTGGCGTTGCACATAAAGTCCGTTCATCAAACGTAGTGCTAGAAAGTCATCTTCTGGCAGTTCCCCCGCTAAAAAGCGGCGTGTCTGATCTCTATATTGCTCAACGCGTTCATCAACCAGTTTTTGGTCGACTTCGTTATACTGATACATAACTTAAAATTCCCTTGTCTGGACGAATTGACCTTCCAGACACCTCACTTTTAGGGTTTAACCTGCGATTACAAATCGTAGGCCGATGGCTAACAAAATTGATCCCATTATAGGTTGCATTACTTTTGGAGATAAGCGGGTGCCTATTTGGCTGCCGACGAATACTCCAGGTAATGAACCTATTAATAGGTATGCCAGTAGGCTTAGATCTACACTGCCCATCTGGTAATGCCCTGCACCCGCTATTGCTGTTAGCGCTACAGCGTGCACAAGGTCTGTTCCCACAATGGTTGGCATGCTCATTCGTGGGTATAAAACAATTAATAGTGCGGTACCAAGTGCACCTGCTCCTACGGATGAAAGTGTTACTAAGCATCCTAAAACAAGGCCCATTAAGGTAGTCGCTAGTGGGCGCCATTTTTTAGCATGGCGCGCAGCGGGCGTATGTTGCCACTTTATCGCTTGATTGCGAATCTTATTTCGTAAAAAAACTGCGATAGAGGTTAAAACAAGTGAAATACCTAACGTTAAATTAATTAGGTGCTCCATTTTTTCTAACCCGCCAAGGCTATCCAAATAGAATAGGGTCAATAGACTACCAGGTACGCTACCTGCCAATAGAAGTATGACGACTTTCCATTCGATCAGTTTTTTTCGTGTGTAAGTAATAGCGCCGCCAAATTTTGTAACAGCGGCATAGATTAAGTCAGTACTTACAGCGGTAATGGGCGGAATACCAAAGACAACAATTAGAATCGGCGTCATAAGTGCTCCGCCGCCAATCCCTGTCAAGCCAACAATAAAGCCGACGACTAATCCTGCAAAACTATATGCAAGTTCCATAGGTAAACCTGTCCAAAGATAAACAGAGCGCATAATAAAGCCATTCTCATATAACTTAAAATAATAATTGGAAATCTTATTATAACCAAGAAGAATATGTCTTTTGTCTTATGCGTAATCGCTTTAGGTTAACTATTGCATATAACCTTTGGTTATAAAAAAGTTAATATATATTCTTTTGTGTTTTATTTGTTGAGCTGCCATAATGCGCCGCAATATTGGACAGCTATACCTCGTAATCCATTGGTTGTGAGTCCATCCATTATCAATAGAAAGAGAGTTTTTTGATGAGTGCTTTACCTGAACATCGTTTAACGCATCTCAAGCAATTAGAAGCTGAGAGTATTCATATTATCCGCGAAGTTGCAGCAGAGTTTGATAACCCTGTGATGCTTTACTCTGTAGGTAAGGATTCAGCGGTTATGCTGCATCTTGCGCGTAAAGCTTTTGCGCCGGGTAAGCCTCCTTTCCCATTGATGCATGTCGACACTACATGGAAATTCAAAGAGATGATTGAATTCCGTGACAAAATGGCTAAAGAAGCAGGGATGGATCTTTTAGTGCACATCAATCAGGAAGGTGTGGATATGGGCGTAGGTCCATTTACCCATGGTTCTTCAAAGCACACCGATATCATGAAAACTCAAGGCTTAAAGCAGGCATTAGATAAGTATCAATTTGATGCTGCTTTTGGTGGCGCGCGCCGTGACGAAGAAAAATCTCGTGCTAAAGAACGTGTGTTCTCTTTCCGTGATGAAAACCATCGTTGGGATCCTAAGAGCCAGCGTCCAGAGCTATGGAATGTATTTAATACCCGTGTAGATAAAGGTGAGAGTATTCGTGTATTCCCACTATCGAACTGGACCGAGCTTGATATCTGGCAGTATATTTATCTTGAAGAGATTCCAATTGTTCCTCTTTATTTCTCTGCAAAACGCCCTGTAGTTGAGCGTGATGGCATGATGATCATGGTTGATGATGAGCGCCTACCTCTAAATGAAGGTGAAGTGCCTGAGATGAAGAGTGTACGTTTCCGCACATTGGGCTGTTACCCATTAACCGGTGCGGTTGAGTCTGAAGCAGCGACTCTTCCAGAAATTATTCAGGAGATGTTGTTAACCACTACATCTGAACGCCAAGGTCGAGCAATCGATCATGATAGTTCTGGTTCTATGGAAAAGAAAAAGATGGAAGGTTACTTCTAGGCTTTTCCAATGTAATTGGCGTTACATTTTATATACGCCTTAGGTTAATAATAAATTGATATATAAGGTGTTGTGCTTCAAAAGCATGGCGCTTTCTCCAAGGAGAAAAGAATGAGTCACCACAGCGATCTGATTGAATCTGATATTCAAGAATATCTACATCAGCACGAGAACAAGGAATTACTACGCTTTCTAACCTGCGGTAGCGTAGATGACGGTAAATCCACGTTGATTGGTCGTTTATTACATGATTCAAAAATGATCTATGAAGATCAGTTAGCCGCTATTCAGAAAGATAATGAACGCGTTGGTAATGCAGGCGAAGAGCTCGATTTGGCTTTGCTAGTTGATGGTTTACAAGCTGAGCGTGAACAGGGCATCACAATCGATGTTGCTTACCGTTATTTTTCTACTTCAAAACGTAAATTCATCATTGCTGATACGCCGGGCCATGAGCAATATACCCGCAACATGGCAACAGGTGCATCAACGTGTGATCTAGCGATTATCTTGATCGATGCGCGTTATGGTGTGCAGGTTCAGACTAAACGTCATAGCTTTATCGTTTCTCTACTAGGTTTGAAGCATACGGTTGTTGCTATCAACAAAATGGATCTGGTTGATTACAGTGAAGAGCGTTTTGAAGAGATCAAAGCTGAATATCTTGAGTTCTCAAAGCAGCTTGATCTGCCAGACATTCAGTTTGTGCCTCTTTCTGCTCTAAAAGGTGACAACGTAGTTAGCCCTTCTGAGTCAATGACTTGGTTTGAAGGCGAGCCGTTGATGCATACTTTGGAAAATGTAGAGATCGCAAACGATCAGAACTTTGATGAGTTACGTTTCCCTGTTCAGTACGTAAACCGTCCAAACCTAGATTTTCGTGGTTACTGCGGTACTTTGACGTCAGGTATTGTACGTCCAGGTGATGAAGTGACTGTTTTACCATCAGGTAAATCAAGCAAAGTTAAGTCTATAGTGACGTTTGAAGGCGAGATTGAGGAAGCTTTTCCTCCAATGGCCGTTACATTGACATTGGAAGATGAGATCGACATCTCACGTGGCGACATGTTAGTTCATAGTGACGCCGTTCCTCAAAGCACTAACCGCTTTGATGCTATGGTTGTGTGGATGTCTGAACAGAGCATGCAAGCGGGTCGTCAATACGAAGTTAAACTAAACACAACACGTGTTGCGGGCGGGATTAGCAACGTAAGAAATCGTGTTGATGTGAATACGCTAGAAGAAAGTCCAGCCAGTTCTCTTGAGCTGAATGAAATTGGCCGTTGCGAGATTACACTGGAACGTCCAGTGGTAGCAGACGATTATCGTTCGCATCACGGTACAGGCTCTTTTATCATTGTTGATCGCTTAACCAACGAAACTGTTGCGGCGGGCATGAGCATTAATGATGGCTCTTCTCAGCTAGTAGATCTAAACAGCAACTTAGTTAACGAGTCTAGAATCACAGCGGCTGATCGTACTATTCGTTTTGGACAGCAGGCGGCAACGATTACAGTTTCAGGCGGTAGTGCTGAACAGCGTCAGACTATTTTGTTCAGTTTAGAGTCTGTTCTATTTGAACAGGGGCGTGCTGTTGTTGCTTTTAACGAAGAACAGCTTTCTGGAGTAGACAATAAGGCTTCTGCATTGGAAGGCTTACTAAATCAAGCAGGTCTAATTTCAATACTAGAAACCGAAGAAGGTATTCAAGGTGCTTTGAATATTCAGGTTGATCAGTTGGATGCGGATACGGCAAACGGCCAATTAGAGCTGGCTATTGAGTTGTTGAAACAGAAAAATCTGATCTAATGAATATTAGGGAGGTGTATCCTCCCTTGTTTTTCTTCTATATCAGATTCACGCTATACCTAAACTATGCCTTTCAAGGTAGACTTTAGCATTTGCTAATCTATGTTCAGGTGAAGTTTCAGTATTGTAATTTCACGATTACATATCATGGGTACCATTTAGTTAATTACAGATTTTATGGCAGATTATCTTCTGATTGTTATCAGCACTGTGCTGGTAAATAACTTTGTACTGGTTCAGTTCCTAGGGCTGTGTCCTTTTATGGGCGTTTCCAATAAGTTGGAGACGGCTATGGGGATGTCTCTAGCGACGACCTTTGTGTTAACTCTGTCATCTGTATGTAGTTATTTAGCGTATACCTATCTGCTTCAGCCTCTTGATCTTGGTTATTTGCAAACAATAACCTTTATTTTGGTGATTGCTGTTGTTGTACAGTTCACTGAGATGGTCGTGCGTAAAACAAGTCCAATGTTGTATAAAGTGTTAGGTATTTTCCTACCGCTGATAACAACGAACTGTGCGGTTTTAGGTGTAGCGTTACTTAATATCAAAAAACTAAATGGCTTCATCGACTCTATTGTTTATGGTTTTGGTGCGGCTGTTGGTTTCTCCCTTGCTTTGATTCTTTTTTCAGCGATGCGTGAGCGTATTGCTGTCGCTGATGTTCCTGTGCCTTTTAGGGGAGCGGCTATCGGCATGGTCACTGCAGGATTAATGTCATTAGCCTTTATGGGCTTCACAGGTCTGGTTCAGATCTAGGAGCGCATAATGGAATACGTAATTATTGCTGTTTTAGCCCTCTTAGGGCTCGCTATCGCTTTTGGCTTATTGCTTGGATTTGCTTCGGTTCGTTTTCGGGTTGAAGGTAATCCTATTGTTGAGCAAATCGATGGTATGTTGCCGCAGACTCAGTGCGGGCAATGTGGTTATCCAGGCTGCCGACCTTACGCTGAAGCAATCGCTGATGGCGATGCAATTAACAAATGCCCTCCTGGTGGTCAAAGTACGGTAGAAGCTTTAGCTGATCTATTAGATCTTGAAGCACTGCCACTTGAAGGCGGTGTTGAAGAAGAACCTGTCAAAACGGTTGCCTATATTCGCGAAGATGAATGCATAGGGTGTACTAAGTGCATTCAGGCTTGTCCTGTTGATGCGATTTTGGGTGCAGCGAAGTTGATGCATACGGTTATTGAGACTGAATGTACTGGCTGTGATCTTTGTGTGGAACCTTGCCCTGTAGATTGCATTGATATGCTACCCGTAGAAACAACATTGAATACTTGGAAATGGGATATGCCAAAACCTGGCGTTCAGCTTATCGTTACCGATCGCCGTGGTGAAATTTCTGAAGAGGGAGCTGCATAATGAGCACACAGTTTTCTTTTCATGGTGGTGTTCATCCTCCAGAGAATAAACATCGTACGACCGGGCTTTCTGTACAAACGGCTCCAATCCCGGCAGAGCTAGTTGTTCCTTTATCTCAGCATATAGGTGCGCCATCCGAAATTGTTGTCGCTATTGGTGATAAGGTCCTCAAAGGGCAGGTAATCGCTGAAGCTGCTGGTCGTATTAGTGTCAATGTGCATGCGCCTAGTTCAGGAACTGTGGTTGCCATAGAGAAACGTGCGGTCCCTCATATTTCAGGTATGCAAGCACCTTGCATCATTATAGAAACCGATGGTGAAGATAGGTGGATCGAGCACCAAGGGCTCGCTGATTACCATACACTTCCAAAGCAGGAACTGATCGATTTCGTCCGTCACCACGGTATAAGTGGTATGGGCGGTGCAGGCTTCCCTACCGATGTGAAGTTACATCTAGGTGATGATCATATTGTTAACACGCTTGTTATCAATGCGATGGAGTGTGAGCCCTATATCACAGCTGATGATATGTTGCTGCGTGAACACTCAGATAAAGTAATCAAAGGGATCGAGGTTATAGCCCATCTTCTGCAGCCTAGTCATGTAATGATAGGTATTGAAGATAATAAACCCCAAGCGATTCGAGCACTCGAATTAGCGGCGAAAGAAACAAAACTTAATTTAGATATTGTTGTTGTGCCTACCGTTTATCCATCGGGTGGTGAGAAGCAATTGATCAAGTTACTTACAGGAATTGAAGTGCCTACTGGGCATATTCCTGCAGATGTCGGTATTGTTTGTCAGAACGTTGGCACGACAGCAGCTATTTACGATGCGGTGTTTGATGGCATCCCGCTGATCTCTCGCATTGTTACTTTAGCGGGAGAAGCGTTAGCTCAGCCTCATAATATGCGAGCATTAATAGGAACGCCTTTAGAGGTCCTATTGGAAGCTGCTGAAATCAATCAGAATGCGCTTTATCGCTTGGTTATAGGTGGCCCTATGATGGGCTTTACGGTTGAAAGCCAATCTATTCCAATGATTAAAACAACTAACTGCATTATTGCAGCGAGTTATGAGGAGATGCCGCCAGCTCCTCCTGCTAATCCATGTATTCGATGTGGTATTTGTGAACAAGTTTGCCCAGCAGAATTATTACCACAACAGTTACATTGGTTTGCTAAAGGTAAAGAGTTCGATAAAGCGAAACAGCATAATTTATTTGACTGTATAGAGTGCGGTGCTTGCTCTTATGTTTGTCCAAGTAATATTCCTTTAGTTCAGTACTATCGTTTTGCTAAATCTGAAATTCGAAATGAAGAAGCGGAGCAGCGTAAGGCCGATCACGCTCGAATTCGTTTTGAGGCAAGACAAGCTCGTTTAGAACAAGAAAAAGCAGATAAAGAAGCACGCAGAAAACAGAGAGCGGCTGATGCAGCGAAGGCACAGGCGGTTAAAAAGGATAAGGCTGCGACATCTCCTGATTCAGACAAAGCAAAATCTGGAGAGCCAGATCTAAAAGCACTTAAAACTGCTGCGGCGGTTTCTCGAACTAAGCTGAAAAAAGCTCAGAAGGCCTTGCAAAATGCACAGGATAAAGAGCTTGACGGTCAAGATAAACTTAAAGCTACGGTCGCTGAGTTAGAAGTGAAAGCTGAAGCGGCTCAGCAGGCATTTGATCAAGCCCAAAATGCGCCTGCTCCAGCGGCGCCTGTATTAGATATTAAACAGCTGAAAACAAATGCTGCGGTTGCACGTACAAAATTGAAGCAGGCAGAGAAAGCCTTAGATAAAGCAGAAACATCTGGTGAAGGTGATATAGAAGCATTGCGTGTTAAGCTTTCTGAACAACAGGCTAAAACGGTTGCCGCTCAAGCGGCTTATGACAATGCAGAGTCAGGTGGTGTTGCGGCTAATAGCGTTTCTAATGAAAAGTTAGAAGGGTTGAAAGCTGATATGGAAGCAGCGTTAGGTAAAGTCAATAAAGCGCAAAAAGCTTTAGATACAGCGATTGAGGGTAATAGTCCTGCTGTTGAAAAGATGAAAGCGGGCGTTGAAAAACTACAAGCTAAATACGATACCCTAAAAGCTGAGTATGAGAGTACACAAAATTTAGCACCAACCGCAGCCGTTGCAGTCTCTTCTGAGCAGGTAGCAGATCTCAAAGCCGATATGGATGGGATGGCAGCTAAAGTTGAAAAAGCACAGAAAGCGTTAGATGTAGCTGTTGAATCAGGTAGTCCAGCTGCAGAGAAAATGAAAGCGGGTGTTGAAAAGTTACAAGCAAAGTATGAAGCGGCTAAAGACGAATATGAAAAAGCGATTTCGCCGTTAAATAGCGTACCGCTAAGCATTGATCTAGAAGGCCTTAAAGCTGACATAGAGGCATTGTCAGGAAAAGTACAGAAAGCACAGACTGCGTTAGCCGCGGCACAATCATCGGGTAGCCCCGCAGCAGAAAAGATGAAGGCCGGCGTGGAGAAGTTACAATCTAAGCTCGATGACCTACATCAAGAGTACGCTCAGGCGGGAGGGCAGCTGCCTGAACCTGAGCCGGAAGTTATCGATCCTAAAGCACTTAAGCAGCAAGTCTCTATTATGCGCACCAAGCTTAAAAAAGCGCAACAAGCTCTAGAGACTGCAAATGAACAGGGCGATGCTGAAGATTTATCTGAACTAAATGCAGAAGTAGAACGTCTTACTAGCTTACATGATGAGGCTAAAGCAGCTTTTGATGCTTATGAGAAAACGCAGGTAGATAAAGCCGCTGCGGAAGGCATTGATTTAAAACAGTTGAAAATTGATGCTGCGATGGCGCGGGCTGCTGTTACTAAAGCTGAACGTGCGGCTAAGAAGGCTCGCGAAGAAAAAGTCGAAGATCTGTCAGGTATAGAGCAACAACTTGTAGTCGCTCAACAAGAAGCTGAACATTTAAATCAAACATTAAGTCGCTTTACCGATTAAGGAAGTTGTAACTGATGGCGTTAATACGCACTAGCTCCCCCCACCTTCATAAAGCCAGTAGCACTGCAGATGTCATGCGGTTAGTGGCTTTAGCTACATTGCCGGGTCTTGCTGCAATGACCTTCTTTTTTGGTTGGGGAACAATCATTAATGTGATGTGGGCGTGCTTGTTAGCGGTTGGGTTTGAAGCGTGCATCGTAAAAATTCGTAAGCGACCTTTAGGCTTCTACCTTAAAGATTATAGTGCGATTGTGACCGCGTTGTTATTGGGTTTAGCGCTGCCTCCTTTCGCTCCATGGTGGATCACCTTGGTTGGTGTGTTTGTTGCGATTGTCATTGCTAAACACCTATATGGGGGGTTAGGGCAAAACCCTTTTAATCCAGCAATGGTTGCTTATGCATTATTACTTGTTTCCTTCCCTGTTCAGATGACAAGTTGGGCAGAGCCTTTCGTACTTACCCATGGTGATAGTTGGCAGGTATTAGAGTTTACTCAGACGTTGGGTGCTATTTTTGGTTCTGTTGACCCGGCTTTAATTGATATGTACACCGGTGCGACACCTTTAGACGCTATGCGTCATAGAGGGGGCCTAACAACAGAAGAAGTATGGAGAACCGTTCCTGTTTTAGCTGAAGGGATTGGTGCTTGGCACGCTGTGAGTGCTGCCTATTTGATGGGTGGGGTGTTTCTTATTTACCGTAAGGTTTTTACTTTACATACTCCTGCTGCTGTTCTTGGATCATTGGCCGTAATCTCCAGTATTTTCTATATGCTTGACCCTTATGCGTTTGCTGATCCGTTTTTTCATTTGACAGCGGGTGCCACCATGCTTGGTGCTTTCTTTATTGCAACGGACCCAGTGACCTCTGCGACCAGTAATCGTGGAAAAATTATTTTTGGTATTGGTATTGGCATTCTTATTTATGTTATTCGTGGTTGGGGAGGATACCCAGATGCAATTGCTTTCGCAGTGCTTCTCATGAATCTTTGTGCACCATTTATAGATCAGTACACGCAGCCTCGCAGTTATGGTCATGCCAAAGCGAAACGCGGCATGAAGGGAGGTGCATGATGCAGTTATTTAGTGCCATTAAATCCAGCACCCTAGCGATTAGTTTATTTGCGGTTGTTTGTGCCGGCGTCATTGCTGTTACTCAGGTCACTACAATCGACAAAATTACCGCTAATGAACGTGAGTTTAAGGCCAAAGCGCTATATGAGATTGTTCCGCGTGAAAGCATTGATAATCAATTATTAGAAGATACCTTTGAGATACAAATCGCAGAGCTTGGGCACCACCAACCTGTGATGGCCTATCGAGCAAAGAAAGATGGTTTAGTTAAGGCTGTTATCTTACCGGTCACTGCACCTGATGGTTATAGTGGTAATATCAATCTTATCGTCGGGATAAATGCTAACGCCTCAGTTGCGGGTGTTAGAGTCCTTGCCCATAAAGAAACACCGGGGCTGGGGGATAAGATTGAGACTAAAAAGTCTAATTGGATAATGAGTTTCAACGGTCAGTCTAAGAATACAGGAAAAGGCCCTTCATGGGCGGATAAAAGCTGGGCAGTAAAGAAAGACGGTGGTCAGTTTGATCAGTTTACTGGCGCAACGATTACTCCAAGAGCCGTAGTAAATGCTGTCGGTCGTGCATTAGATTATTTTGCAGCCAATCGTGCTGAGCTGTTACAACTAAAACCTGAAACTAAGCAACCTTCAACGGAGGTAACCCAGTAATGTCGGGTGATTTAAAAAAAATCTCTATGGATGGTTTGTGGGGCAATAACCCTGCATTAGTGCAGCTATTAGGCTTATGTCCGTTACTCGCTGTAACTGGAACTGTAGTCAATGCAATTGGGTTGGGTATTGCGAGCACTTTAGTACTGCTCGGTTCTAACCTAACGGTGTCGGCTTTTCGTAAATTTGTACCCGAATCGGTTCGTTTGCCTATCTTTGTAATGATCATTGCCTCTTTCGTGACAGCTATTGAGCTACTAATGAAGGCATTTACTTATGAGCTTTATTTGATCTTAGGTATTTTCATCCCGTTGATAGTAACCAACTGTGCAATCATGGGACGAGCAGATGCGTTTGCATGCAAAAACCCAGTTAAAGAGTCACTGATAGACGGCTTAATGATGGGGCTAGGTTTTACAGCCGTTCTGGTCGTTCTTGGGGCTATGCGTGAAGCGTTAGGTTTAGGCGTTTTATTTAGTGATATGCATCTATTGTTTGGTCCTATGGCTGAAGGCTGGAAGATCACCTTGGTGGATGATTACCCGGGTTTCCTATTTGCTATATTGCCGCCTGGTGCATTCGTAGGCATGGGGCTAATTATTGCGCTTAAAAATGTGATAGATGCGCGTAACGATGCACGCAAAGCTGCACTAAACCCTTCTGACGGTGTTCGACCTGAACGCGTAAGAGTCACAGGCTAGGATTCTTTTTCCACAAGGGGATAATTTCCTTTTGTGGAATTGTTTTCTGCTTGTGCTTCATTTAATCTTTTGGCTCCCGACTTTCTCTTCTTATTTAGTGTAAGGAATTTATGTGAGCCACCCTGTCCCTGTAGTCATTTGTGATGATTCCCGTTTAGCGCGTAAGCAGATGGCCTCTGCATTGCGTGGGTGGAATGTTGAGGTTACGTTCGCCGAGCACGGCTTAGAAGGTTTAGAGGCGGTTAGAGCGGGCAAAGGGGATATCTTATTCTTAGATTTAACCATGCCTATTATGGATGGTTATCAAGCGCTTGAACGCATCAGAAGCGATGACTTACCTACAATGGTTATTGTGGTTTCAGGTGATGTGCAAGAGAAAGCTCGCGCACGTGTTCTAGAACTGGGAGCTTTAGAGTTTATTCGTAAGCCAACTTCCCCTGAGGCTATTGCTGAGGTGCTCCATCGGTTCGGTTTATTAACTGAGCTGGAACACCCGAGCCGCGCATCTGAAGAAGTTAATTCTACTGTTGCTCTTCCTGAGTATTACCAAGAAATATCTAATATTGCGATGGGTCAAGCTGGTGAAATGCTCGCCCGGTTATTGAATACATTTGTTCATTTGCCTATCCCAGTTGTTAATATGGTATGTCCTGCAAGTCTTGAGGAGAGGCTTTTGGATGCCAAAGCAAATCAATTTGAGTTGATTAGCCAAGGGTTTATTGGTGCGGGTATAGCGGGTGAGGCGTTTCTCCTGCTAGAAAAGAGCAGTTTGGACAAGGCTTCTAAGCTGATGGACCTTTCAGACGTTAGCGAACATCGTAAATCCGAGCTTTTAATGTCATTAGCTAATACTCTGATTGGGGCTTTTATTAATAGCTTCTCCCAACAGTTGGATATTATTTTTAGTAAGGCTACTCCACATATCTTGCGAGATTTCAGTGGTTTCATTAAACAGTCTCAAGATTGGGAGGAAACCCTGATGATCACGATCGATTATCAATTGAATGAGCATGACATCCAATGTGAATTAATGTTGGTTTTCACTCAGGATTCCTTGCTAAAACTAGAAAAAATTGCGAGCTACTTTTAATGAATGCGCATAGTAGTAATGAGATAGGTGACCTTCACTGGACGTTAGGCCTAATTCAAAATTTGGAAGTGGGTCTTGTTGTCGTTGATCGTGCAGGTTGTATAAAACTTTGGAATGGTTTTATGGAAAATCATTCAGGAGTGCCAGCTCGGGACCTTACTGATAAACAACTGCTTAAGCAGTTTCCTGAACTTCCAGCAAGCTGGTTACACCGCAAGCTTGAATCAGTGTTTTTGTTACGTAACGCGGCCTATGTTTCTTGGGAGCAAAGGCCTTACTTGTTTCATTTTAAAAGTAATCGCCCAATTACGGGTATCGCTCAGTTTATGTATCAAAATATCACGTTGATTCCTCTGACTTCTCCCACCGGAGAAGTCGATCATGTGGGTATATTGATTTATGACGTGACTGACACTGCGACGGGCCAGATCGCATTAGAGAAAGCAAATAAGAAGCTCCAAACGCTGAGCCGTGAAGATCGTTTAACCGGCTTATATAATCGTGGATATTGGGAAGAGTGTCTCAATCATGAATTTGAGCGCTTTAATCGTAGCGAACTTATCAGCACATTAGTTCTATTTGATATCGATCACTTCAAGAAAGTTAATGATACATACGGGCACCAAGCGGGTGACGAGGTCATTCGTGAGGTTTCCAAAGCACTGCAGCAGCAAGCACGAAAAACTGATATAGCGGGTCGATATGGCGGTGAAGAGTTTGGTGTGATCTTAACAGGCACAAAGGGAGAGAGTGCCATGATTTTTGCTGATCGCCTTAGGGCAAATATTGAAGCGCTTGTCGTGTCTTACGGTGAACATCAAATTAAGTTTACAATTAGTTTAGGTGTTTCGGAGATAAATTATCAAATAGATAGTGCGACGGAATGGTTAGAACAAGCAGACCAAGCTCTATATAAATCAAAACAGAGTGGTCGAAACTGGACCACGTTATTTGGTGCAGAGTAGTCGCTGAGTTTATAAAGATTGAGAATGAATAAACATAAACGTCACGAAATTTTCTCTCGCTGGAGAGATGATAATCCCCATCCGACTACTGAGTTGGAATACACTTCTCCTTTTGAATTGTTGATCGCCGTTATCCTTTCGGCTCAATCTACAGATGTGGGCGTTAATAAAGCGACCCGAAAATTGTACCCTGTTGCTAACACGCCGGCGGCAATCTATGCACTGGGTGTAGATGGTTTGAAGGAGTATATAAAAACGATTGGCTTGTTTAATGCTAAAGCTGAAAATGTGATTAAAACCTGCAAAATGCTGGTTGAGCTACATGATTCAGTTGTGCCCGACACACGTGAGGCCCTAGAGGCATTACCCGGTGTCGGCCGTAAAACCGCGAATGTCGTTTTAAATACCGCCTTTGGGCAGCCTGCAATGGCTGTTGATACGCATATCTTTAGGGTATCTAACCGTACTAAAATTGCCCCAGGTAAAAACGTGAACGAAGTCGAGCAAAAGTTGATGCGTTTTATTCCTAAGGAGTTTCTGCTTGATGCCCATCATTGGTTAATTTTGCATGGTCGTTATACCTGCGTTGCCCGTAAGCCTAAATGCGGCTCATGTCTGATTGAGGATCTGTGTGAGTACAAAGATAAAATAGAGTTTTAAACACTGGTGTACCTCTTTTCCTTTGCTAATGATATTCAGCACTATGACTAAGATTCCTTAGAACTGTCTCTTTGGTGATTATTTTTCGTACAGCTGTAGCCTTTTTGCGTTTTTTTCTTACTATACTGTTTGAATAAGTGTGAAAAAATAAGTTTTTCACAATATTTAAATATTCTTTTTGTCTTTAATTACTTGAATAATAAAGTAATTTTATTTCGGCGCTTTAAAGACGGTTGCTTTGTAAGTGTTTGATTTTACTTGAAAGGGAGACATGAAGAACAACTAAGGAGGCTCGCTATGTGGTCTCAAAAGAAAATAATAGCTGTTGCGATCAGTAGCGCTATTTTGAGTGTTCAGGTACAAGCGGCTGCTTATCCTAAACAAAATGACCCTGAAGAACCTGATTCTGTTGCTGAATGGGGACCATGGGCATTACCATTTGGAACCGCAGCTGGGGAGCCAACAGGAGGTGTCGCATTAGCTTTCGCTTCAGGTGGTGGGGATGAATATGTTTTCCCTGATGATTTAGCGCTGAACGGACAAGAACAGCCTAGCGATCAGGAAGAACCAACACCGACGCCAACGCCAACACCAACGCCAACGCCAACGCCAACGCCAACACCAACACCAACGCCAACGCCAACGCCAACGCCAACGCCAACGCCAACGCCAAC
>CERC01065796.1_pt1 | contig 19155 bp, 14 predicted proteins | sample 530921 | NCBI WGS metagenome assembly CERC01 (sample SAMEA2621099, study PRJEB7988) | marine metagenome | isolation source: saline water (ENVO:00002010), including
AAAATACCTCGTCTTGTAGCGGGGCCAAGAGATACTACACCAATGTCTTTTATCCTTATAGGCACATTGTCTTGTACTGCAACTACTGCCTTTTCTATGTCTTCTACTTTCTTGACATATCCTAAACCACGAACTAAATATTCAGCCTGATTGATTTCTATGGTCTTTGCACCAACATCCTTATTGGATTTTTGTACTGCCTGCATGACTTTATGCAAGGGGATGTTGTAGGCTTTTAATGCGTCAGGATTTACATCAATTTGGTATTCCTGAATAAAACCGCCAATGGAAGCAACTTCTGAAACGCCTTCTGTTGCATTTAATCCATACTTCACATAGAAGTCCTGAACTGTACGGATTTCGTGCAAGTCCCAACCGCCAGTTGGATTTCCGTTTTTGTCCCTTCCTTCAATGGTGTACCAATACACCTGCCCTAAGGCGGTAGCATCTGGCCCCAATGCAGGCTGTACGGCATCAGGGAGTAAGCCAGAGGGTAGTGAGTTGAGTTTTTCGAGTATTCTGGATCGTGACCAATAGAACTCCACATCTTCTGAGAAGATGATATAGATACTGGAAAAACCGAAGATGGATGAACTTCTGATAGATTTTACTCCTGGGATTCCTAGTAAATAAGTAGTTAAAGGATAAGAGATTTGATCTTCAATATCTTGTGGTGAACGGCCAGCCCATTGGGTAAAAACGATTTGTTGGTTTTCTCCTATGTCTGGTATGGCATCTACCGGAACGGGATCAGAAGGCAATGCACCCACTTGCCATCCAAATGGAGCAGTTACAATTCCCCAGGCTACAAAACCTGTAAGGACGAGAACAGTGACCAACTTATTCTCTAAGAAATATTTTATGATTTTATTGAGCATAATACAATTGAATTTGATTGAACAGAAAAGGATTGTTCAATGGCTGGAAATGCCACTATGCTCCATAGTCACAAGACCAGGAACATCAAATTGTACTATGCGGATTAAATTAAAAAGGTCTGAAAAAGGACTTGAATATCCTTATCAGGTATGGGAGGAGAGTAATAAGTGTTATGAACAAAAGCTTGATCAGCAAATAGAATCGGCTGAACATAAGTGTGAATGAAAGCAACAAAGAAAACAGGATTCACATCAACAGAGAAGGCTTGAAGATTTGCATTCTCATCTAATTGAAGTACCTCATGTTGATTTTCACAACAGGGTTTAGGTTTTACCTGTTCTTCTGAGGATGGTTCTTTTTTGCAGTCTCCATCCATGTCGGACATTCCGCAATCAGGATTATGAAGCCCGATTGAAAAAGAGGTCTCAACCGCTACGCCACCACAAAAATGTGTGTTCATAGAGAAACCCACGCTGGAAAACAACATGAGCAAAGCAAGCGATATGGAGATTATTCTTTTCACCTAAAGCAAAAATAGGAAATTAAAAGAAGCATGTTTTATAAAATTTTGACTTTTGTTTATATAATTGGGTTCCCCTTGAACATGAAAAAGCCCTTATTCAAGGAAATTGAACAAGAGCCTGAGATCATTTGAATGTGTGGTTCTTATATTTCATCAGCAATAAAGCCTGCCTTTTGCACGGTTTGTTTGATGTCATCCGAATTTAAATTATCCGTTTCAACGGTAAGAATACGGTCATCATGCTCTAGGTCGACATCCCACTTATGAATGTTTTTTTCTTCGTTTAGTACTGGTGAAACTTTAGATAGGCAACCTGTGCAATTAATATTTGATTTGAATTTTAGTGTTTTCATTTTATGATTATTTTGAATTAAACATGAATTAAAGTTTTGCTGCTTTAAGCCGCAGACTATTGGCTACTACTGATACAGAACTAAATGCCATGGCCGCTCCGGCAATCATCGGGTCAAGTAAGAATCCGTTGTAGGCGTAGAGAACCCCGGCAGCTATCGGAATACCAATTACATTATAGATAAATGCCCAAAACAGGTTTTGTCTGATGCCTTGAACTGTTCTACTGGACAATTTCAGAGCTTTGGGAATGGATTGAAGGTCAGATGTGATCAATGTCATTTTAGCCACATCCATGGCAATATCAGAACCTTTTCCCATTGCAATACTGACATCTGCCTGGGCCAATGCATGAGAATCGTTGATTCCGTCACCCACCATAGCAACTACTTTTCCTTGCTCTTGTAATTCCTTCACGAAATCGGCCTTGTCTGAAGGCATCATTTCGGCTTTGAAATGCTCTATTCCTACTTGTTTAGCGACAGCTTTTGCCGTTTGTTCATTATCGCCCGTAAGCATATACACGTCTATGCCGCGATCTTGCAACGTTTTAATGGCTGCTGATGAACTCTCCTTTATTTCATCAGCGATGGCAAGAATAGCCAGGACGGTCAACTGGTTGGCAAAAAAGATTACTGTTTTTCCCTTGTCTCTCCATTCATTGGCCTGCCTTTCTGTAGCCAATGAAAGCGTGATGTCTTTGCTATTTAGCAATCGTTGATTACCAATGTAGAACTTTTCACCATCTGGTGATTGGGCTTCTGCACCCATTCCAGTGATGCTGTGAAAATCCTTGATACTTTCAGGTTTAAGTCCATCCTTTTTTAGCCCGACTACCACTGCATCAGCCAAAGGGTGTTCCGACTGAGACTCAATGGCTAAAAGCACCTGCTTGTGGTAGTCATTACTATTTTCCCAATGCCAATTAGTGACGGTCGGTTTACCTTTTGTTACCGTACCTGTCTTATCCAATACAATGGCATTGGTTTGATGTCCTAATTCCAGACTCTCGGCATCTTTGATTAGGATATTGTTTTCAGCTCCCTTACCAATGCCTACCATAATGGCCGTTGGTGTGGCTAAACCTAAAGCACAAGGACACGCAATTACTAATACCGCCACAGACGTGAGCAGTGCATGTGTTAAAGCGTCATCACCCCCTATGATGATCCAGGTGATAAATGTGACTATTGCGATTGTGATTACGACCGGTACAAATACACCAGCAATTTTATCAACCAATTTCTGAACAGGTGCTTTGCTTCCTTGTGCTTGCTGCACCATTTTAATTATTTGTGAAAGCAAAGTTTCTCCACCCACCTTTTTGGCGATAAACTGAAAACTACCCTTTTGATTGACCGTTCCTGCAAATACTTCGGCACCTTTGGATTTTTCTACAGGAACGGGTTCGCCCGTAATCATACTTTCATCCACAAATGAGCTACCTTCAGAAACTTCCCCATCTACGGGTATTTTTTCCCCAGGTTTTACCACGATGGTATATCCTTTTTGGACAGAAGAGATAAGCATCTCTACTTCTTCACCATTTTGGATAACCTTTAGTGTTTTAGGCTGTAACCCCATTAATTTTTTAATGGCTGATGAGGTATTCGACTTGGCACGCTCTTCAAGCAATTTACCTAGTGAAATGAAAGTGATAATGACCGTAGCTGCTTCATAGTAAACATGTGGGTGAATGCCCCTATCGTGCCAGAAATCAGGAAAAAATGTATTGAACACACTGAAAACAAAAGCAATTCCGGTACTGAGGGCAACCAAGGTATCCATATTGGCTTTTCCGTGCTTGGCTTGCTTCCAAGCGTTGCTATAGAAGCTGCGGCCAAACCAGAAAAGGATCGGTATACTGAATAGCATTGAAATCCATCGCCCTGGAATCCATTCCATGTAAAACATGCCTATGATGAATACGGGCAGAGTTAAAATGGCTGACCAAATGGTTCGTTGTTTAACATCCTGATAATGCTGTTTTTGCAGATTTTCCTGTGTTTCTGCCGGATCTTCTGCATCTACAATCAAATCATACCCTACTGCTTGTAGGGCCTTCTGCAAGTCTTCAGGTACAAGAGTTGCATCGTATTCGACCAACACAGATGAAGAGGCAAAATTGACACTGGCATTTTTTACGCCATCGGTGTGACCTAAAATAGACTCTACGCTAGATGCACAGGCAGCACAGGTCATTCCAGTGACTGGAAAACTATTACTGATAGATGCTCTTGCCTTCTGATCGTCTTTACTTTCTATTACGTTCGCAGCTGCCATATCTTTCTATTTTGTTGACACTACAAAAATGAGAAGGAAGGCATCAAAGGCTGTTACACAATATTGACTTTGGTTTATGAAATTACGCTTAGAGCTTATCTAAGGGCTTTCTGTGGTGGCTCGTTTGACCTTTGAATTGAGTAGGGGTCATTCCCGTTTCTTTCTTGAACTGAGAAGAAAGATGAGCTACACTGCTATAGTTCATTTCATTAGCTATCTCCGATAAGGTCATTTGGTTGTAAATCAAATACTCTTTGACCTTCTCAATTTTTTGAAGGACAATGAATTTCTCAATGGTAATCCCTTCAACGGAGGAGAATAAGCGACTAAGGTAGGTATACTCATGATGTAGCCTATCAGCGATTAATGTTGAAAAATTGACAGTAATTGGCTCTTTAGCGTAGTGAACCTGTTCAATTATGGCAGTTTTGATTTTAGATATTAGAGATGATTTGCCTGGTTCGAGTAATTCAAAGCCGATAGCATGAAGCCGTTGTGATAATGAATCACTTCGCTTTATCGATAATTCTTCTGCTAAATCTACTTGTCCTAAAGTTATGTTACTGAAAGGGATAGAGAGTTCTTCCAAAATGGACTTCACTGACATTATGCAGCGAGGGCAGACCATGTTTTTTATGTAGAGGGTGGTTCTCATTGATTAACAACATTTTGTTTCTCCCTGCTGAATAGGTGGACACTTCTTAGTTCCATAGCTACAATACACACAGCAATCACCTTGCTTTGGTTTCAGTACTTGGTGGCAGCTTTCACACTCATAAAAGTACTGACATGCATCTGTGGGCATGGTTTCTTCCTTCTGATGTCCGCAATTTGGACAGGTGATCGTTGATTCTAAAACTACTGGTTTCTCCATGCTATTGATTTTTTGGCTTCTCTATTACAGTATAGCCAGTTTTGTTAATCGCTTCAATAATTATTCTTTCTTCAAGCTCGGAAGGCAAATATTCAACCGTGGCTGAACCATCTGAGTAGATGGCATCCACTGATTTGACTCCTTCGAGTAATCCAACTTCATGTTCGATATGATTTTCACAACCAGCACAAGTCATTCCTTTTACCTCAAGTACGATCTTGGTTGTTTTCGTTGTGTCTTGAGCTACGATAACCGATGTATTTGGGCCTGCACCATTGGAATAGAACATGTGCGAGTAGCTTGGGAAAGTGAGCATGATGGCTGCAAGCACTGTAACTACTCCTAAGAATCTTTTTGACTGCCAAAAAGACGGCTTTCCATCATCTTCGCATGCGCATGCTATTTCCTCTGCAGATCGCGGTTTTAGTTTCTGATACCAGGCAAAACCTGAAATACATATGGTCAGTGCAATCAGGTAAGGTCTAAATGGCTCCATCCAGGAGAAGGTGGCAGCAATACCTCCAATTCCTGCTAATAATGAGAACACAGGAGTGATGCAACATAAAGAAGCTATGATTGCGGCAAATAATCCTGCACCTGCACTTTTCGATGATATGTTCGTGGTACTCATGATACAGGTTCTTTCTGATTAGAAAGTGAGTCAAGTATGGGTTTGATCATTTCCATATTTTCCTTCACCAATGAATAGAAAATGGTTTGTCCTACTTTCTTATCCCTGACTATACCACCATCTTTCAACTTTCTAAGGTGCTGTGAAACTCCTCCAACAGATATTTCCAGAATGTCACTGAAGTCACATGGACACATTTCACCTTCACGGGATAACAGATAGAGAATTTTTAATCTTGCAGCATTTCTTGCCAGGTTAAAGACTTTAGTTACATCCGCTAGCGGTTCTTCCAATGACTGGATCGCTTCCTTACATTCTTTGATCTGAACCGGATCTGCCAATACTCTGATACAAGTATTACTCATACTTTAATATTTAAGTAAATACTAAAATACTAAGGTAATAAAAAAGATTCAGTATTTAAGTGAATGCTAAAATAGAGCTCTAACAATCCTCCAACTCACAGTTTTCACCCTGTGCTTCAAACTCTATGGTAATGTGATTAATCGATTCATCTTTTAATTGTGTTCTTACTTGCTCTTTGAGCTTAGCTTGTTCTGAAAGTTTGTAGTCTTTATCTAGTCGAAGGTGAAGTGTAAGAATGTTGTACTGGCCGTCCATCGACCATGCGTGGCAGTCATGGATGTCAGTAACTTTTGATATGTTCTTGAGCTTTTGCCGAATGTCGTCAATGGAAATTTCCTCGGGAATGCCCTGAAGAATTACTAAAAGGCTCTTTTTGAGGTTTTTGTAAACATTGTACAAAACAAAAAGCGAGATTAGTACTGAGAGTAACGGATCTATAAATGGTGCATCTGTATACATCATAATGACACTACCTATAAGAACGGCCACCCATCCCAAGACATCTTCTAAAAGATGTAGTGAAACTACTTTTTCATTCAGAGATTCTCCTTTTCGGAGTTTGAAAACAGCTGCACCATTTACTACTATTCCCAAAATCGATAGATAGAGCATGCCTTCAACATTTGTTTCCCCAGGATTAAAGAGTTCAGGAATCGCTTTTGTCAGGATGAATATTGACCCTGCCACTAACACAATCGAATTGATTATCGCACCAAGCAATGAGAATCGTTTGTACCCGTAAGAGAATGTCTTGGTTCTACCTTTCTTGGATAGCTTCTGAAAGTACCACGAAAGTCCTAAACTGAGGCTATCTCCCAGATCATGCAGTGCATCGGAAAGGATAGCCAAACTATTGGTATAGAGACCACCAATGATCTCAATGATTGTAAAGGCAAGGTTGAGAAAGAAGGCTACTTTTACATTGCCCTCTGAATGATTATGTGAATGATTGTGATTATGTCCCATAATCATTTTGCCAATTTCAGTATTCGAAAAGCACCACGCATAACAAAGGAGAAAACAACACCACCAACAACCAGATCCGGCCATTTACTATCGAGAAAATAAACCAACACTCCTGCCAAAATCACCCCACCATTTACGATAATGTCATTAGACGTGAATATGGCGCTGGCCTGCATGTGGGCTTCTTCGCTTTTGGCTTTATTGATCAGCCAGAGCGAAACCAGGTTGCCTATGAGGGCCAGTATTGCTATGACGATCATCCACTGAAAGAGAGGTGTTTCGCTTTCGCTGAAAAACCTCCGCAATACTTCTGAGAAACCTAAGAGCGCCAATCCCATTTGAAAATAGCCACTGATTTTGGCTACTTTTTTCTTCCTTGAAATAGCTGCACCGACAGCAAATAAGCTCAGGCCGTAGACGATGGAATCTGCCAGCATATCCAGCGAGTCAGCCACCAGACCCATAGAGCGGGATATCCAGCCGGTAGTCATCTCTATCACAAAGAACCCGAAATTGATTCCCAGCACCCACCACAATATTTTGCGCTGGTGAGAATCGTCAGAAGCCAGTGGCAACTCAACTTCATCTTCCGTATTTTCCAACCGGTCATTGAGTTTGAGTTCACTGAGGGCCTGATAGATATTGTCCACTTCTCCCGTGTGATATACCTCCAATTTACGATTGGGAATGTCAAAAGAAAGCTGCTTTACCTCTTTATAAGGTTCCAGCTTCATACGAATCATCTGCTCTTCTGAGGGACAATCCATTTTGGAGATGTGGAAAGTCGATTTTTTCATACTTCCTGTTTAATTGGTTTCACGCCTGCCTTTTTGAATATTTCTCTGATCTCATGAGGCATATCCATTAGCATTAGAGGTGGTACATCAGCCCCTCCAGTATTCCCCACCGGAATATGACCAACAAAAGATTTAACTCCTCCAACCAATAGTCGAGGAATCTGGCCAATCACTTCTTTCGTGTTTTTAATATGGATTCCGAACAAGAGCATTTTCCAGTGTACATAACTGTGATGGTATGGGTACGCCTGACCGATAATGTGTGCCCGCTCTAAATGATGCCATGCCGATTGAAGTTGCCCTGCATCGAAATACCTTTTGTATTCCACTAATTCTTGATCGAAGTATGGGGCAAGGCTTTCTGGTATTCTAGTGTAAAACTTCATGATTCAGGTTATTTAATGTTCATGTTCTGTTTCTCCCTTTTTCATTTCCGATACGAGATAGTACGCATTATTCCAAGCGACTTTAGCCCCTTCAGGTAACGCCTCCAGCAGCTTGATCTCTACCCATCCTTCATCGATAATGCCTGTTCGAATTTCCACTGGTTTAAATGCCCATTCGGTTTCTCCGTCTTCCTGATGAGATTCCGCAATAAAAATATAAGGCTTGCCTTCTTCTTCTATGATGGCATCTTCCGGTAAGGCCATAACTTCCCGGCTGTTGGTATGGATTCTTCCATTGATGTACATCCCGGGAATCAGAAAATCTTCTTTTTGATCAATTTCGGCATGTATGTGTACCGCTTTGGGGTTTTGCTCGAATTGTTTGCCAACAGAATAAATATCGGCCGTCAATGTAGCTCCGGGAACCGACTCCACGGTGAAGGTTATTTTTTGTCCTTTTTTTACTTTATAAACATCCTTTTCAAACACCATCAGGTCGGCATGGATGTGATCGGTATTAACAACCCTGAACATCACCGTCTGAGGATCTACGAACTGCCCTAACTGAACTTCTACTTTTTCTATGTAGCCACTTATAGGGCTAACCACAGGCACTTGCTCATATATTTCTCCCTGCCGTATCTTCTCTACATTCAAACTGAGTTGTTTGAGCTGGGCTTCATAGCCTTTTGCTTCACCTTTTGTGGTTTGATAGTCAGCTAAGGTTTGCTGATAGGTCTTTCCCGAGCCCACATTTTCTTCATAGAGCTTTTTTTGACGTGCGTGTTCTTTCTCCAGGTATTGCAACTGGCTATATGCCCTTACATAGTTGGATTGAATGCTGCTCAGATTGGGGTGAGCCAGGTAGGCCAATATCTGACCCTTTCTTACCTTGTCTCCCTCTATCACTTTGATGGAAGTCACATTGGCTCCCAAAATAGCTGTAACAGTTGCTTCATGCTGGGGTGGTACCTCCAGCTGACCGTTGGCCTCTACTACATCAGATAGTGCGCGAGTCGGTAGCGCATCAATCTTTATTCCCAGACTTTCAAATTTGAGATCCGAAAGGTGTAGTTCACTCATTCCTTCTTCTTCATGTCCTTCTTCACCTTCTTTATGTTCATGAGAAGCATCTTCCGAGTTATCAGCAGACTTGCTTCCGCAACCGGTAAATACCGATACCATCAGTACCAGCGCCAGTATATATATGATTTGCTTTTTCATTATTTAATATTTTAAGGTTCTTTAAATTTTATTGACCGATCAGGAACTCCAGGTTGATGACCGCCTGATTGTATCCATTTAATGTATTGAGGTAATTGAATTTGAGGTTCAGGGCCTGGTTGAGGTTTTGAAAGTATTCTACATAACCTATGTTTCCGCTCTCAAAGCTCTTCTGGGCATTGTCCAGAATTAAATTCGCCTGTGGAATTGCTTTTTCATTGTAATAATTCAGGCTATTGCGGAATTTATTTACTTCTTCCACCTGCTGACTAAATTGTCCCTGAACGGTGGTCTGGAAGTATTCCAGATTGGTTTTAGCCATTTGTTCACGCAGGCTAGCGGCCTTAATGTCTGCCTTATAGGAGCCAAAAAACAATGGAATGGCAATGCCTGCCTGTATGCCTCCAAACCGGTCAGAAGATGTTGCAACACCACCATCTGCTGTTTCACCACCAATCAGTGACTGGTTGAAATACCCCACAAAAAACTCAGGCATTAATTTGGAAGAAACAACGGATTTCTGCGCATCCGCAATCTCCACCTGCTGCTGTGTAAACTGCAGAAATGGATTGTTTGCAATCAGTGCACGATCCTGGAGTGCCAAAACCTGTCGTTCCTCCAGACCGGAGGGCGCAAAAGCCAAATCCGTGGTGTCATTAAGCAGGATCTGAAGCTGTTTTTCCTGGATGATCATATCGGCTTCCAATAGCTTCAACTGATTCTGGACTTCCATCACCTGCGTTTCTGCGGCCGCTTTTTCCAAATAACTGGTAGCTTCCGTCTCAAACCGGATAGTTGCGGCATTGAGGAACCTTCCATAGATGGAGTCCTGGTAAAGCAACAGGTTTCTGGTCTCGTGCAAATAGGCCAGCTCGTACCAGGCTTGTCGGATACTCGCTTTGAGTTCGTTCTCTGTAACAGCTAGCTGTTTTTGACTCCCCTCAACCCGTTCATTTGCCAGATTGCGCTGTTTTCCGTAAACCGTAGGAAATTCAAAGGACTGGCCAACATTGAAAGAAAAATCATTTTCAAAGCTGTTGTATTGTCCGTATTGCATGCCAATACCTGTCTTGCCCGGGTTGAATGCGGCCTTCTTTCCTTGCCGTTGAACGTCAATGTTAGTTTTGGCCACCTTGACGTTTCCATTATTGGCCAATCCTATTTCAATGGCTTCTTCCAGCGTATTCACAGACTTGGTTTCCTGCGCATTTCCCACAGCTGGTAATCCAAACAATCCACCACAAACGATCAGGGCAATAATCACATTGGCATTCGGTGCTTTCAGGCTTTTTCTTTTGTCACTTCTGCCTTCTACAAACGTGTAAAGCACCGGAAGTACCACTAGAGTAAGTAGGGTGGCAGTGAGCATACCACCAATCACCACGGTAGCCAATGGTCGTTGCACTTCCGCTCCTGCGGAAGCTGAAAATGCCATGGGTAAAAATCCGAAAATGTCTGTAGTTGCTGTCAACATAATAGGTCTGATTCGTTCTTTTGTTCCTGTTAAAATTCTCTCTCTGATACTTGTCACCCCTTCTTCCTTCAATGAATTGAAGCGGTTGATCAATACAAGACCATTGAGTACAGCCACACCAAACAGTACAATGAACCCGACACCAGCAGAAATACTAAATGGCATATCCCTCAACCACATAGCAAATACGCCCCCAATAGCCGCTAGGGGAATAGCCATGTATATCATAATAGATTGAGAAAATGACTCTAAGGCAAAGTAGAGCAAAACGAAAATCAGAAAGAGGGCTATTGGCACTACGATCATTAATCTGCTTTTCGCTCTTTGCAGGTTTTCAAACTCTCCACCGTAGGTGATGTAGTACCCGGCCGGCAGATCCAACTGCGCATCCAATTTGGCCTGTATGTCATTCACCACCGACTCCACATCGCGTCCTCTCACATTCACTCCAACATACGTTCTACGGTAGGTGTTGTCCCTGGAGATCTGCATCGGTCCAGGTACATAGCTAATATCTGCTACCTCTTTTATGGGAACTTGAGTCCCATCCGGTAGATCGATATAGAGTGTCCGTAAGTCATCTATGCTTTTGCGATGTGCATCGTCAAAGCGTATGACCAGATCGAATCGCTTCTCGCCTTCAAAAACCACTCCGGCCACCCCACCTGCAAAAGCTGAGCTGACATACTCATTGAGTTTTTGAATATCTAACCCGTATTGAGCTATCTTATTACGATTGTAATTCACTGTCATTTGGGGAAGTCCTGAGGTCCGCTCAGCATTGACATCTCCGGCACCCGGTACTGTGGAAATGATCTCCGCCATCTCCTGAACCTTGGTGGCTAAAACCTCTAAATCTTCACCGTATAGCTTGACCGCAATATCTTCCCGTACTCCTTCAAGCAATTCATTGAACCGTAATTCCACAGGCTGGGTAAAGACGAGGTTAACCCCAACGAGCTGTTCATCGAGTTTGTCTTTGATTTGATCAATTAGCTCGTCTTTGGTTGCTGCGGAAACCCACTTGTCTTTGTCCTTTTCCAGAATGATGTACATATCCGCTATGTCCATGGGCATTGGGTCTGTGGGTATATCTGCAACACCAATGCGTGAGGTGACCGTTTTGATCTCAGGAAAGTTTTCAAGCAAGAGCTTTTCAATTTTCATGGAGACTTCATTAGACTCTGTGAGCGAACTTCCCGGTCGTATCAATGCCTGCATAGCAATATCTCCCTCATCTAATTGCGGAACGAATTCACCTCCCATTCGGGAAAAAGTAAAGCCTGCAATTCCAAGAAGTAAAACGGCTATCAGGATTACTATAGCCTTTAATCGTAAAGCACTTTTCAAAACTGGAAGGTAGGCTCGTTGAATCCCTCCAATAATTTTGTCACTAACTTTTTCCAATGATCTTTCGAAGCGGCCAAACCAATTCTTTTTGTTCTGAACAGGCTTCATAAGCAGCGCTGACATCATGGGTACATAGGTTAGACAAAGCACGATTGCACCAATCATGGCAAAACCAAAGGTGTAGGCCATCGGCTGGAACATCTTACCCTCAACACCTGTCAGAAACAGGATCGGAGCGAACACAATGAGAATGATAATCTGACCGAAAAAGGCAGAACCCATCATGGTGCTTCCGGACTCAAAAGCTACCTCGTCCATGACACCCTGGTTGAACTTAATTTTACCAGAGCGTATGCGTTTCTGGATTTCATAGACCGTTCCTTCTATGATGATCACCGCACCATCTATAATAATTCCAAAGTCAATGGCACCCAAGCTCATCAGGTTGGCCCAGACATTGAATTGCTTCATCAGTATGAATGCAAAAAGCAGTGAAAGTGGAATAGTAGTGGCCGTGATGATACCACCACGCAAACTTCCCAATAGAATGACGAGCGCAAATATGACGATGAGTGCTCCTTCGATCAGGTTGGTTTGCACTGTACTGGTCGTTCTGGAAATAAGATCACTTCTGTCAATGATGGTATTGATTTCCAATCCTTCAGGAAGCGATTTCTCAACCTCTTCCATTCGCTCTTTCACATTTTGTATGACCGCATTGGGGTTAGAGCCTTTTAGCATCATGATGATGCCGCCCACCGATTCACGGCCATCCTGTGTGAATGCACCATAGCGTACCTGGTGTCCAAAATGGACTTTAGAAGCAACATCACCAATCGTGACAGGAATGCCATTTTCGGTTTTGATAACAATTTTTCGAATGTCGTCTAATGAGCGAATCAATCCTTCTCCTCTTATGAAGTTGGACATTCGATTCTTCTCAATATAAGCCCCTCCGGTATTGACATTGTTTCTCGCTAGTGCTTCATATACCTGCGATATGCTAACTTTTTGTGCGTTGAGTTTTTCAGGATTGATGGCTACCTCGTATTGCTTGATGTAACCCCCAAATGAGTTGACTTCAACTACTCCATCCAGTAGCGTGAGTTGTCGTTTTACAATCCAGTCCTGGATAGTGCGCAGGTCTGTTGGCGAGTATTTTGTTTCAAAACCCTCCTGAGGTTGGATGGTGTATTCGTAAATCTGCCCCAAACCTGTGGAAATTGGTCCCATAGTGGGACTTCCGAATTTTTGGGGAATGGTCTCCTGGAGTTCGTTCAGTTTTTCCTGCACCAGTTGGCGTGGCAAATAGGTGCCCATGTCATCTTCAAAGACGATGGTCACCACCGACAGGCCAAATCTTGAAACAGAGCGAATCTCATCTACTCCCGGAAGGTTACCCATGGCCAACTCGACCGGATAGGTGACGAACTGCTCGATATCTTCAGTAGCCAGATTGGGTGATACAGTCATCACCTGCACCTGGTTATTGGTGATATCCGGGACGGAACCCAGATTGACCGTGGACATGGAATAGATCCCCACACCTATGAGTGCAAGTGTGAGTAAGCCCACAATGAATTTGTTCTTTATCGAGAACGATATGATTTTATTGATCATGTATGAAATGATTTAGTATCAGTTAAAATGATTCTGTTTCGATCCTTTAGAGTAAGATCGATTGGACGGAATTGTCCTTATGAAACTGATATTAAACCTGTGGTGGCTGTAGCAGTGAGCCGATAAACCCTGATGTTATCGGGGCATTGTAGGCACTTCTTTTAAGGGGAAATATAAGCGCGCCTAATTCACTTATGAAGATTTGCTGAACAATCAGGTGTGAATGGCAGCAATTACAGACACAGAAAGGAGAGCACAAATCCTCTGATTTATTGTGATCATGATCTGATCCCGATTCTTCATATGAAATTTCAACACTATCCGGTTCGGTTTCATCCGCGCAGGGCACTAGTGATAGTCCTAGCAGGAAAAAGGATAGTATGATAGTTAGAAATTTCACTATGCAACAATAATGAAAAAAGAGTGCAACCTGTTTGCAAAGTTGCTAGGGACAATTGGCACAAACCCCTTTGTATACCATACTGGCACTGGAAGCTCTAAAACCAGAGGGTATTTGGGTTTGTGGGATTTTAGACTGTGTTAGGCAATAGGTTTCACCGCATTTCACACAATGAAAATGTACATGCTGGTCTTGTGGTTCGCATTCACAACCCTCTTCACAAAGGGCATACTTCATAGAGCCTGTACCGTCCTCGATACTGTGGATTAGCTTTTTATCTTCAAATGTTTTGAGCGTACGGTAAAGCGTAGCTTTATCGGCTTGCTCAAACTTTGCATCCAAATCACTCAAACTGATAGCAGAACCAGATTCAACCAGTTTTCTGAGCACTAAGAGGCGCATGGTGGTGGGTTTGATTTTTCTCTTTTCAAGTCTGTTTTCTAATTCGCTCATAAAAACCAAAGATTGTCTTTTCCAAATTCAGGTATTTCATTGCCATCAAAATGAGGGAGCATTTCTGCTACCATTTCAGGGTATTTGATGGTAACTGGTAAGTTCTGTTGTCTTACTGATTTCCAATACATTCGACTGAACTGATATACCTGATCAATCAGTTCCTTTACTGTCTTATATTCCTCTACCAGCTCTTTTTCTGTACAAAAGATTTTCAGCTTTATCGGGAACGGAAAGCCGTCATGGAAGCTGTAGAATTTTGGGCTGTATCTTGTGTTGTTGAATAGCAGGAACTTGTTGTATCCAACCTTTATGAAAGTGCCACTCATTGGCATAAGGTCTTTCCAACTGTTATCAAATGCAACAATGTCTGAGGATTCTGTCTTGTTGATGGAAACTATAAATACTGGAATGTCTAATCCAAGGTCTTTGAGGCCGTCTTCTATCGGTTGTAGTTCATCTTGCCTCATACTCTTGTAGAAGTGGATCACAAGCCGTTTGATGCCTGTATTTACATTTGCATACTCTTTTACTGCTCTGATAATTGAACCTGCTAACTCTTTTGTTTGGTCTTTTTGGAAGCACTCAAAACGGTTGAATTTCCCATTGTTAGCGAAGCTAAAAGCACTGCCAATGTATTGTATATCTACCTCTGAGTTTCTGAATGCTCCAATCCCTACAATCAATTCGTTCTTGAGCTTGGTATCCAGTTTCCACGGAATGCCGTTCAATTTGGCTAAAATGGCAATTGCAATATTTGGTAAGCTGTAATAGTACTTTTCATTAGTCATTACCTTTTCTCCATCAATTACCTGTGAGGATACGCCTTCTTTCAGTAGCAATTCTTTCAGCTTGTAGTATATCTTCCTTCTTGATTTGTCTGGAGCATTTTTGGAGAATGGACTGATATAAATGGCGATGTACTGAATGTCAGATTCAAAGTGTTTATTGGTAATGGCTTCATAGATTTCTGGCCATGGATCATCTCTGTCATCAAACCTTATACTGAATCCTTTTTCGGTGTGGTAAGTTGTATGAATAAACTTGACCAATCCTTTAAAGCCAAATTCTGATCCTTTGAAATAACCGTCCATCTTCTGGGCGATGTGTTGATCATCTTTATGGAAGATGAAAAAGAAGTGGATTTTAGAAGTAGAGCTGAAATCAAAGGGGCCATGCTCTTTCATTCCATCCATTGGCACAATACCAGACTTTTGTTCACCGAATAAAAGGCGGTTACTGGAATTATTGACTGACCCGATATTGATTTTATTAACTGGTATGAATCCATTGGAGGTAATTGGAATGATGGCTTTGAACTCCTCTGTATTCAGGTATTGATTGTAGAACTTGTCGATTCCCTCTCTAAACTTTTTGTACTTATTGGTTTTGTCCGGGGCTTCCGTTCCTTGCATTAATGCATCTCTGATTTCGAAATTCCATACTGGATACACCTTGTCATATTCTCTTTTGCCACTATCAGGCAACTCATCAAATCGGTACAGACCCTTTTCGTACACTACCCAATTAATATCTGTCGGAGATACATCCTCTAAAAGAGTGGAGACAGGAACTTTGAAGATTTTGGATTTACCTTCAAATGTCACCAACAATTCAAGACTGTCGGAAACGGTTTTAAATTGTACTTTGAGGGAGAAGCGGTCGAATATCTTGTACTTGCCTGTGGTGTCTTGTTTGGCACTTGGAAGCCAAACTTCTGTATCACTTACAAAATTGGGCTTTACTAAAAAGCCCTTCTCTTTGAAATGGCTATGTATGAGCGAATTATAATATCTCTTTAGTACTGAAGTGGAAAAGGTAGAATTACGGATGGTATATGAACGTTCTTCACCTTGCTCATTCGTCTTGGTTTCAAACTTCGGACTTGTTGGTTTTGATATTGCTAAAAAACCTTCCTCCTCGACTGTAAATGATGTGTAATAATGGTCTTGCTCTCCATACTTTTCAATAACCTCATCAGGTACAAGCGATTTGTACATCCTTGTGAGGTTGGCTTGTTCCTGGTCAGTGAAGTAAAAGGTTTGCTCTTCCTGAGGGTGATTGAATGTGAGTATGTTGAAGGTATGGTTGGACATTGTGCTATTTGATTATTTCATGGCTAACAAATTAATTATCTCGGCCCCATAAAACGGTCACCATTGAAGTGTATCATATGATCAGGCATTTCAGAAATCCAAACCTCGGTTTCCCAAGCAATTTCTTTTGAGTGCTTTTTAAATTCTGAGAAATCAGGAAATGCGGTCACATAAATTTTCCCAGCAGTGCAGTCTGTTAGGAAAGCTTCAAGCTCAATCACTCTTTTTGGTGAAACCGGGCCATGTGAGGTAACAGCTTCAACAAGATATAGCCAATTTCTTTCTTCATCATAGATCACAACATCGGGCAACTTGCTGTGTTGGTCTATTGGAATACCTAATGAAGCTAATGACTCATTGTCTACATACAAGTCTTTTTTAGCGGTATCTCCGAGGTACAGCACTTTCGATTTCTTGGCAAATCGGGGTGCAAATTCTTCCACTATGGCTTTCTGTACTTCATTGTGTTTGCCTGGACTAAGGTTGATTTCAGTATCATCACTTAGCTTGACAGGAATTAATGCGCTTTCCCTTTCCTTAGCATACAGCTTTTGTAGAGAGCCTACACTTTCTACGAAGGCCTTTGAAGCCTTCTCCCATGCTTTTGAACCAAAGGTTTTGATAGCTTCAAGAGCTTCATCCGTTAAAGCATAATGAGTCCTTGGGCTGTTTACTGGCAGGTCAGGAATATCGGGGTTGAGGTCGGCAATTCTTGCTTGAACGAATTGGTGAAGAACCTGTCTTCTAACAGTTTCACGTGTATTTGGAGCATATTCTCTTTTATAGACTTCTGCAATGAACTGCATAATCCCTTTGGTGACTTTCTTACTCTCTTTAGTAGCATCACTCCAATTGTCCTCTTCTGTAATACTTGCCAATGCAAGTAGGGTATAGGCAGAGATTTCATTTTGCTGAGCAGGTGGTAACCCAAGTTCCTTTAAGATTTGTTGTGATTCTTCTAGTTTGCTCATTTGGTCAGTAAATAGTTTCAAGCTCAAAAGATGCTATGATTAAATTGTTAATAGTTGTATTGTCGAAGGAATTGCCAAGAATGAGTTGTTTGCCAATCTCGATGATCTGCTCATGAGGAGGCAGAGGCATAAAGCGTAATTCTGTTGCGCTCACATTCACATTTCCATTTATTATTCTAAAAAATTGATCAAATAAAGTGCTGTTTAATAATGCACCTAAACCAATGATTTCAGCTCTATCCAAGTGCCCTTTTGGACGATAGATGTAGTTCAATTTGTTTTCTACTCCAATGAAATTTGCTGTGATTGCATTACTAAAATATGGAGCTGCAATCAACCTGCTTTTATCATCTTTACTGCTGAATCTCCTCAATAGCAGGTAGTTCTTATTCTCAATCAAGATAGAGCGAGATTTTTGTTCAGACTTGATGTACTGGCCTTTATTGGGTTTTTCAATAGGCCATGTTAACTCCATTTTAGAAACATTGTGTAGCCAGAAAAGCGGAACAATTTCAGAAGATTCATTTTGGGGCTGTTCTTGGATATAATCCCAAGCTCTATGGGCTACCACTGGTCCAGTAGAGATTTGTATGTTGTATTTGTTCAGGCTACCGTTCCATGTACGAAATAACTCAACAATTTCTCGTTCTCTTTGGGTGGTTGGAAGGAAAACAATTTTATCCGCAGAATCATATTCAATGACGAGATTGGAAGGCAGAGTCAAAGTTTCCAGATTGTCTAAGTCTCTTGTTCCGCTTGAGGAGGTAACTAATATCTCATTTCTATTCGTGCCTTGCGTCTTAGGCTGGCATTTCATAATGATTGTTTCCTGCAGTACTTTGTCACGACTAAAAGTATCTTTTCGAGAGTGGAAAAGATGAGCTTGAATTATGTCAACTTTCTTGAAAAAGTTATTTCGAAATACTTGAAAATAGCTCCCAGAGCTAAAGCTGCGGGGTGTAATGAAAATCAGTTCACCGTTGGTTTTAAGAAGCTGTGCGGCTATTGCCATGAAGATAGAATAGATATTCGCATGCCCATTTACTACACCTTTCGCAGCTTTTGTCTTTTCATCATTCTTAGGCAGTTTGAAATACGGTGGATTTGAAATGATGTAATCGAACGAATCAAGTTTCTTTCCAAAAAGGTTTGTAAAAGCATCCAGAGCATCACGATTATCTAATACGAAATCAGTTATATGAAGTATGTATTCGAATTTAATATTGTGTTGGGAAAGCCATTCTTTCAAGTATGCAAGTGTGAGTTGCGAATATTTTATAAGCTTGACATCTGTTTCGTATGCCACAAGCCGAATGTTTTTCAATTCAGGGTTTATGGATTTGAAATGTTCGGCTAAAGAGATTGACAATACTCCTGTACCGCAACCCGGATCGAGTATGGAAACAGCTTCACTTTGACATGTAGACATTGAAGCCATGAATTTTGCAATGGCAAGAGGGGTAAAGAACTGACCCTTTGATTTCTTGTCAACATCAGATGACTCCTTGGCA
>CERC01066836.1_pt1 | contig 18918 bp, 13 predicted proteins | sample 530921 | NCBI WGS metagenome assembly CERC01 (sample SAMEA2621099, study PRJEB7988) | marine metagenome | isolation source: saline water (ENVO:00002010), including
CTTTGCTTCTTCATTAGATGCTGCAGATTGCTCATGTACCCGCCAGTGGTAAAGCACCTCCGGAATGTGTTTGATACGATCTGTCTCCTCCGTAAAACGGAGCACTAAATCATAATCCTGACTTCCTTCAAAACCAACACGCCAACCACCAATTGCTTTCATGATAGACGCCCTGAATACGGTTAAGTGTCCCAAATAATTTCTCGAGAGCAAATTCTCAGGAGACCAATCAGGCTTAAAGTGCGGATAGCTGTGATGCCCATCTTCATCGATCTTATCTTCATCGGTGTATATCAAATCTGTATCAGGTGTATCTTCAATTACTTTAGCGACTTTGTAGAGTGCATCTGCCGTAATCAAATCATCTTGATCCATCAGTACAATAAAATCACCTTCTGCTATTTCTAATCCGGAATTAGAGGCCTTGGAAATGTGCCCGTTTTCTTTGCGAAAAACAGCTTTAATGCGTGGGTCTTTCTTTTGATAAGACTTTATGACCTGTTGCACATTAGGGTCAGACGAACAATCATCACTTAAGATCAACTCCCAATTTTCATACGATTGGTGCATTACCGAATCAATCGCCTTTTTGAAATATTCAATTGGAGGATTATAAACCGGCATAACAATTGAAAAGAACGGTGCATGTTCAAATTTACCGGCATCGATACGTTGTCTTAAAATGTCATCTTCTTTTGGACGGTGCATCTCAATCCAATTCATGTATGGATCTGAGCTTAAACCAAATGTAGTTTGGCCAGCCTCAACAATAACAACCCGCGTTTCTTCCAATGCAAGGTAAATGTGCTTGGTGATCTTTGCCAAAAACCTTCTAGCAACTTGCAGAGATTTTTTTGAAGTTAGTACTATAATTTTCTTAAACAGATTTTTAGAACTTCCTAGATTACTATTTGAGCGAAATTTAATTGCTAGGTTTTTTATTTCTTTCAGAAATCTATACAGAATATTACTTTCTAAATCCTTTATATGTTTTTCAAGCTTTCCGATACTCTTCATCGCATGATCTAACTGTTTTACATACAGTTTTAATTGATCATCTATGTTTTGTATATGAACGTCTTTGTCACTAATAGCAAGACTTATCGTCTTAATTGTATTGTCTTTCTCGTGAACTGCTTGATCAATGTTCTTAATGCGCTCATCTTTCTGTTGAATCGCCTTTTCAAGGTTATCAATATGAACATCTTTGTCTTTAAGAGCAGCTCTGAGTTCACCGTCAAAGTTGCTTTGTTTCTCAATTAATTCGGCAACTTGTCTTCCTAAATGAATAAGAACTTCGCGGTTGTTTTTCTGAAATAAATCCGGGTGCTTTTCAATAATGTAGCGATAGTTTACTACGTGGTTTTCAGCAGACCTCGCCCCCTTTACCAAAGAACCTTCTCTATTTCGGTATTGAAATAACAACTCTGGAATGTGATGGAATTTCCACCCCTGATCCAATGCCTCAATCCACATGTCCCAATCTTCATACCCTAAAAAGGGAATATCTACATCATAGCCGTTGGCCTTTTCCCAAATTGTTTTTCGGAATACAGCACAATTGTCAATGTAATTCACCGACAAAAGTTTTACCGGATCAAAACCATCAAAACGAACATCTCCAACCTGTTCTCCAAAATGTCTTACATCGCTAAAAACAACGCCTACCTCAGGGTTTTCATCCAGAATTTGTATTCCTTTGGTGATGTATTCATCTGAAATTTTATTGTCAGGATCTACCGGTAAAATATAATCTGCTTGAGCTTGACGAATCAGGCTATTTCTTGCTGCACAAACGCCTGCGTTTTCTTGCCAAATAACGTTATAACCACTGCTTTCAAGACCCTTTAACTTTTCAATTGTTGCCTGATCTGTTGAGCCATCATCCAGCAATAAAACTTCTATGTCTTCTCGCTCCGTATTGAACGATGAAAGACATTCATCAATATAAGTCCCCAGATTATAGACCGGGATAATGACAGATAATTTCGGTTTACTCATGGTAATTAAAACATCGATTGGTAGTGTCTTATGCCTTCTTCTATATCTCCCTGAAACTTTAATTCGCCTTGTTCCAGGTATATTGTACTATCACAAATTCGTCTAATATCGTCTACACTATGCGAAACAAATAAAATGGTACTTCCTGAATTTTTGATCTCCTGAATTCTCGCAATGCATTTTTGCTGAAATCCCTGATCGCCAACAGCCAACACTTCATCTACAATTAAGATCTCAGGTTCATTGGCAACAGCTATACTAAAACTCAAGCGGCTTAGCATTCCAGTAGAATATGTTTTTAGCGGCATGTTCAACTCTTTTTCAGACAATTCTGAAAACGCAGCTATTTTAGTCGTGTGCTCTTTAAGTTCTTTTTTTGAAAAGCCGATCAAACTTCCGGTGAGTTCAATATTTTCATACCCGGTAAGTTCCATTTCAACTCCTGCACCTATTGCCAATATTGGAGCTACATTTCCACGTACAGTCAGCTTTCCACTTGAAGGAATTAACATTCCTGCTACAGCTTTTAACAGAGTGCTTTTTCCTGCTCCGTTTCTTCCTAAAATGCCAACCGTTTGCCCCTTTTTTACCGTAAAATTGAGGTTGTTCAGTACGTGTTTTTTCTCAAAAACAGGTTGAAAACGAAATGAGGTCAACAAATCCTTTAGCGAATTAACCCCCTGGTTAAAAGTATAATAACTCAACCCAACATCTTCAAAAACGATATGGTCTTCAGAAGTTCTCAAACGTTAGAAATTAACCCTGGTTCCAGTTTTTTAAATATGCCCCATCCCAGAACACATGTAGCCCCAGTAATGCCAATCATTATTCCCCAGGTTTGAAGAGATGGCCACTGGTTATAGTACAACACATCTCGAACAGCTGCAAAATAATGGTAGAGCGGATTTAGCTTTAAGATGAAATGATATTTCTCTGGAACAAAATCTAATGTGTAAGCAATTGGAGTCATGTAAAAAAGAGCCGGGTTCAATGCATTCCAAAGAATAGAAATATCTCTTAAATAAACATTGAGCGATCCCAATAACATTCCCAATCCTAAAGAAAAAAGGCTGAGTAATGCAATGATCACAAACACTCCTATTGTATGAACTGAAAGCTGTAGTCCAAAGAAAAACATCAGTGAGAAAAACGGAACAAGGATCAGTCCCATATTAATCAGCTCTGTGTACATCGTAGCAATTGGAAAAGCTACTACAGGTACATTAATTGTTTTTATTATTCCGGCATTGGAAAGTAAACTTTGAATACACTGATTGCTCGCATTAGAGAAATATTGCCACATGACTAACCCCGATAATACGTACAACGAATAGCTTCTCATTCCCTGAAAAGCCTGCGAAAAAACAAAGTTGAAAATCAACAGGTACATGAGTGGGGTGAGAAATGACCATAAATAGCCCAATACTGTACTTTTATAACGAAGTTTAATATTGCGCCTGGCCAGACTGGCAATTATATAATAACTGGGTATCTTTTGCGCCATAATCATCAAGCCCGTCAAAAGTAAAATTAAATCGTTGTGAACTCTAAAAAAGAAATCTGGATCAATGGAAAGTTTCTTAGTTTACCCGTAACCGGGGTTCAACGATTTTCATGGGGAATTTGCCAAGCTCTTTATGAAAAAGGGTTTCAGCTGAATATTCTTATGAATAAAGATCTGCAACACCAACCTGATTTTGGGAAACTTATTCGAGTTGGCAAACACAGTGGTATATTTTGGGAACAGGTTGAGCTACCGCGTTTTCTTAAAAATCATGGAAATCCGATGTTGTTTAATCCCGGCAACGTAGCTCCTGTAATTTATACCAACAATTTTGTGGTTGTTCATGATGCTGCCACTTTAGAGCCTCATTCTGAATGGTTTTCTACTGGATTTAGAATGTGGTACCAATGGTTAATTCCTCAACTGGCTAAACGTGCTAAAATTGCAACAGTAAGCAGGTTTAGTGCAGAACGACTAGCACATTTTTTAAACTTAGACATTGATCAAATACCGGTTCTTTACAATGGTATTTATTTCCACAAAGTCGATGATTCGAACAAAACTGAAAATAATGCTCTCCCTGAGAAGCCCTACATATTGGCTGTTGGTTCTCACAATCCAAGAAAAGGAATTGACCTTTTAATCAATGCTTTCTTAAGTGTTCCTCAATTGCATAAAAACTATGACTTACTGATCATAGGATCTCATTCTCGCCATTTCAAAGATTTTGAACTCAAAGATCACCCTTCTATTTTGTGGAAACAGAATGTCTCTGATACTGCTTTAATTCACTATTACAAAAATACTGACCTAGTGGTCGTTCCTTCGCGCTATGAAGGTTTTGGAATTCCAGTCTTGGAAGCATTACATTTCAACAAACCGGTTTTATGCAATGCTATTCCGGTTTTTAAAGAATTGTTCGGTTCCTCAGTTGATTATACCGATTTTGAACAAACCTCCATTTCGGCTCAAAAATTAATTGAAAAACTAGGAAACAATCCTAAACAAATCAAAAACAACAAGTTAAAAAAACCACTTCAAGGTAATTTATCGGCATTTCAACTCAATAAATGTTCATTTAAAAGTTCTGCTTCAACTATTGAATCATACATTCAAAAAGAATATATTCGCGAGGAAACATGTAACGAATAGATCCTTTTGAGAACTGCTATTATCCACGACTGGTTTCTTTCGAAAGGAGGTGCTGAACAAGTTTTTCGTCAAATCTACGAGTGTTTTCCTGATGCTGACGTTTACTCATTGTTCTATAATCTTCCCCCTGATCTTGAGCGAGAAATTGTTAATAACAAGCCAATTAACGTCACTTTCTTGCAACGGATTCCCTTTGCCAAACAATATCATCGTTATTTCTTTCCACTTTATAAGAAAGCAATTGAGTCTATTGACCTTTCACAATATGATTTGGTAATTTCTTCTTCTCATGCCGTTGCCAAAGGAGTTAAAATTACTAACGGACAAACACATTTGTGCTATTGTCACACTCCTGTCCGTTACGCATGGGATTTGAAAAAAGAATACCTCAGCCATTTGTCTAGTGGCGGACTTAAAAAGATAGCCAACTGGCAACTGGAAAAACTACGCCTTTGGGATTTGAAATCTTCTGAGCGTGTAACTTCTTTTGCAGCTAACTCAAACTATGTTTCCAAACGGATTAAAAAGAACTATAACCGTGTTGCCAAGGTTGTATATCCTCCGATTGATACAGGTTTCTTCACTCCTAACGGAACTACTGTAGAACAGCGTTCTCAATACATTATCATCTCAAGACTTGTTCCTTACAAGCGTATCGATGTGTTGATTAAGGCTTTCAAACGACTTCCACATCTGAAACTAAAAATTGTTGGCACAGGTCCTGAACTACAGCGTTTGAAAGAATTAGCTTCTCCTAACATTGAGTTTATGGGGTTTGTTGATAACACTCTACTTCGAAAGGAGCTAAGAAAATCGCGCGCCTTGTTGCTTGCTGCCAATGAAGATTTTGGCATTACATCGCTTGAAGCTCAATCTTGCGGAATTCCGGTTATCGCCTTGAAAAAAGGAGGCTATTTGGAGACTGTTGTAGATGGTGAAACCGGCTTGTTCTTTGAACGTCAGGATGAAGAAGCCATCATTTCTACCATTAGAGAGTTTGAAGAAAATCGTTTGCATTTTGTCCCTGAGAAGGCACGTGAAAATGCTATGCGTTTTTCTACAGAGCGTTTTCGCGAGGAATTTTTAGCGTTTGTGAATGACGCTATTAATAAAAATTCGTGCTCTTGAAATGGCTTAAGCTTGTTTTCAACTATTCTTTTATCGGACTTTTTGCCTTTCCGGTGCTTCCTTTAAACATTGCAGTTCTTTTTCTAGCGGTTCCTTTTCTTACAGTAATCATCAATGCATTGATGCAACACCAGGGGTTTAACAAACTCTCAAGCCTATCACTCCCCGCAATATTATTAGGGTGCATTGCACTATTCTATTTATTCTACCTTCCTTTCGCCCAAAGTTTTGAAATTGCCTGGTTTGAATTTGAAAAACGAGCAGGACTATTGGTTATTCCCCTTTTTTTCTTGCTGATTCCTATCAACTGGTTTGAACAGGTTTGGAAAAAAGCACTTGGGGCTTTCTTGTTGTCTGTTTCTTTTCTAGGGCTATTGTGGCTTATTTTTCACTTCTCAGGATTGGCTGAAACGCATATTCCTGATGAAAATGCTCCTTATTTCTACAAATTACGCACAACATTTGAAGATTTCACAGAACTTCATCCTACGTACTACGGACTTTTTGCAGGGACTACCATCTTAGTACTGTTGCACTTTACACTTGCTCAAACGGGTTGGAAAAAACGTATTCTACCATTCTCTTTAATTGGAATTTCTGCAGCAGGTTTATTTTTATCTGGGGCTAGAATGGCACTTGCCGCTACAGTTGTTGCCGCTATTGTATTGCTTATTTTACATAAAAAATACCTCTTTATTTTAGTTTTAGGGTTCTTGGCTTCAATTGGCTTTTTTGCAGGGAAAGATGTGATTCTACCCCGCATGGAAAACATTTCCAGCCTATTTTCAGGTGAAGAGAATACTGGCGCCAAGGGCACTTCTATTCGAAAAGGAATCACTGCGTGTTCTGTTCGCTTAATTAGCGAAAACTGGCTAACCGGGGTGGGGAGTGACGTTTTACAACACCAACTTAATGCTTGTTATCAAGCGCAAAAAAACAGAGAAGCTTTGGCCAAAAATCTGAACACACATAATGAATATGCTAACCTGCTACTTTCCTTTGGCCTACTGGGAGGAATCATTTTGATCAGCTACTTCATTAGCCTCTTTCGTATTGGACTAAAACACCCTATAATATTGGCGATTGCTCTGCTTTTAGCATTACAGTTTTTAACTGAAAATATTCTCTCTCGCCAACACGGAGTATTCTTAGTCGCTCTTTTTTCTTCCTTTATGTTGTATTGGAAAAGTGCTGATCAAAAAACAGCTTAGAATTTATAATTCAAGATAACCTGATAAACGGTCATATCAACCTTATTTAAAATGAAGTTAGGGTTGTCATAGGTTTCTCCAAAGCCGGGTTTCCATGTGGCCAAAAACTCAACCTGTAGTCCTTCTAGAAGACCGGCAAAATGGTAAAACACATCTACATTGAGCTGATCGTGTGATGGAACTGCATATTTATTGTCTTCGGCATCTTTTACATCTTGCCAATAGTATTTCCCGTATCCTATACTCCAATCAATTTTTGCACCTGATTTTAGCTCATGCTTTTTACCAATTGTTAGTAAAACATTAGTAGCATCTGATTGTCCTTCTGTTCGTTCTCTTTTCTGAAAAGTATAGAGCGTTTCTCTTCCCCATTCTCTTGGAAATAAAAATCGCCCGTCATCGGTGATGTGATTGGCAGCTAATACAATTTCATAGCGGTTATAATCAACCCCTAATTTTGCTCCAAACACATTGCTTTCATCCTGATCGAAATAGCGTTCTCCATCAGTTGAACTTCCTCCGTTTCCTACTTTATCTTGTCGTAAATATTGTGCTCCGTATAACAAGTTCAGTTTAGAAGACAATATTGCTGTTTTGCCATTGGCTTCTAGGTAAGCAGTATTAAAAATATTGTCTAGGTAATAATCCCATAGTTGAATGTTGATTCCTTTATACTTTGCCTGAATAGCTCCGATTGCCATATAGTCAGAATTGGAATTTCCTGAATACCCGCTGGTTGTTCCATCGTTATTTCTTCCTACGGCATAGGTTCCTAAACTGTGTTCTATAGAATAAAAACGATCTGTTGATCTGGGCGCTATGGCGTTTAACACTCCTAACTGAAATGTATAATGTTTTAGCGATTGATTTTTAAACCAAATTCCCTGTTCTAAAGTGGGTATCATCCGGCCATCTTCAGGGTTTAGAAAGGGTGTTTTCAATAACATCCTCCCTACCGTAAGCTCGGTAGATTTGGTGTTATATTTTAAATAAGCTTCACCCAGCAATACAATTTCGCGTTGTGCCGGATCCATGTTATTGAACAATCCCAATTCATAGCGACTCAACCTACCTGTTTGCTCATCTGTTTCAGACATGTCTGAGATTCCCGTATTGATTGAAACATATGTTGCTGCTCCAATACTAAATCCCTTCCATTTCCCGGTTTCATACTTCAACTTCCCTCCTACAGCCAAGGCGTTATAATCCTTAAGGTCATCTGTATTATCCGTATACATCCAAAAGCTTCGGAAATACCCTTCGGTTTTTCCACCTTTGAGTGCTTTTAACAAAGACGATTTATCTTCTGACTGGGCAATAACAGTAATTGAAAGAAATAGAAAAAATAGTGTTTTAATCCAATTCATTGCGAGGTAGGCTCTTATTTGGTTTTCTTGAGATTATATTCTTTTTCGTAATAGGCCATAATTTCTTGAAACGGCCCGAATTGGTGTTGTTCCTGACTAAACTCATCGGCATATGGTCCGTAAGGAGCTGAAACAGGCTTGCGTTCTAATTTGGGATAATCTTTTTCTGTATTCTTTTTCTTTGGTCGCTGGTGCGAATCAATAAACCCAGCAACATCGTAGGCTTCTTCATCAGTAACCATTGGATTTTCAGAAGTAGCTCCGAATGGCATGTTTCCCTTAATAAACTGAGCTGCTGTTAGCACTCTGTTCATGCCTGCTCCGTGATTGTATGAATCATTTCCCCATAGGGGAGGATAGGTATACCCCAAACCACTAGGCATTTTTATTCCTTGCCCATCAACCCCATGACACGAAGCACACTTCATCTTATAAACTTCTTCTCCATGAGCCAAGTCTACTTTTCGGTTAGGAATTTCAACCTTCACAAACCCAGAGCCTTCAATTTTTTCTCCTGTAGGAACTTTGTCGCTTACCCATTTCATGTAAGCCATAATTGCGGTCATTTCTTTTCCGTCAACCGGTAGTTTTTTTCCATTCATACTGCGTTCCATGCAACCATTTACCCTGTCTTGGAGTGTTCCAATAGTATTCTCACGGCCACGGTACTGTGGAAAACGACCAAAAACACCAACATATGGAGCAGAAAACTTTTTTTGTCCAGCATCTAAATGGCAATTCTTACACGCCAAATTATTGCCCGTGTAAACCATTTTAGCATCTCCATTTTCTGGACCTATGTATTTGTAAGTTTCAGAAATTAACTGGTAACCATACTTTATGTATTCACTGTTAAGATCTGTTTGCTCTTTTAATTCTTCTAACGGATTATGTATTTCGGTAAAAAAAGAAGCTTTTTCAGGTTGTTCTTTTGAATCGGTTGTTCCTACAGCTGACTCTGAAGAAACATCACTTGATCCCTCAATCCAATTAATGGTAAAAAGTGGCTTATCGTATGAATAAAAAGCTACTGTAATGGCCACAATAGCAACCAAAAGTAGCAGAACCAGATTGATCAACTTTGTTACCGTGCTAATGAGTGCTCCGGTAGGACGTTCCTTCATGGGATCCATTTGTGACATGCTTACAAGATTTATGTGATTGACTAGTAATGCAAAAGTCTATCTACTTCCGTCTCCATACAGTGATTTTTGTCACAGTTACATATGGTTTTTGATATGTATTAAAACATCAACAAAGCTCCGTCTCCATAGCTTAAGAAACGAAAATCGTGTTCTAAGGCATAATTGTACAAGTCTTTCCACTCATCTCCAACGATTGAAGCAATCAGCAATAATAACGTGCTCTTGGGTTGATGAAAATTCGTGACTATTCCTGCTACAATGCGGTGTTGATACCCAGGAGCAATCATCAATTGTGTACGCGTAATCAGCGCCTGCATCTCTAACGTTTTCATACCGTCAATCAAATGCTGAATGGCTTCTACTGCAGAAAGTGTTGCTTCCATTTCATAAGGATCCCACTGATAAACTTCGACTTGTTGCTGCAATGCTTCAAAGCCATTTTTGGCGACCTTCAACCCCAGCCAATAAAGACTTTCAAGCGTTCGCATAGATGTTGTTCCTACGGGAATAATGGGCGTTTTAGCCTCTAAATATTCCGCTATCTTCTCCAATGCCTTCAACTCAACATGAATGAACTCAAAGTGCATTTCATGATCGGCTATTTTTTCAGACTGAACAGGTTTAAATGTTCCGGCACCAACATGAAGCGTAACAAATAGTTGTTCAATGTTTTTTGTGACTAATGTTTCAAAAACTTTAGGCGTAAAATGCAACCCAGCTGTAGGAGCTGCTACAGAACCATCATGCGCTGCGTAAATAGTTTGATAGCGGTCTTTATCCTTGGCTTCGGCATCTCTCTTTAAATAGGGCGGGAGAGGTGTAATTCCTGCAACATCTAGTATTTCGGCAAAAGAAAGTTCTAGAGGATCCCATGAAAACCGAATAAGGAAAGTTCCTCCTAGCGCCTCAAGTTTTTCTGCTTTCAGGCAATGTGTTTTTCCATCGACCTCAAAATTCTTTATTAAAATTTCTTCTTTCCATTTTTTAGCTCCACCAACTAAGCATCGCCACTCTACGGTTTCAGAAGTGCTCATTGCTACCGTTAAATCAGGATATAAATCAGCTGGCTCTAGGCAAAAGAGTTCAATTTTTCGTCCGTTACGATTTTCAAAAAACATACGTGCCTGAACAACCTTTGTATTGTTAAAGACCAGAGCAGCCGGAGAGGGTAGAAAATCTGCAATATTGCGGTATTGACTTTCTTGAATTTGACCTTTTTGATACACTAAGAGTTTAGAGGCATCCCTCTCTTCCAAGGGAAATTTTGCAATACGTTCTTCTGGTAAGGGATAATTAAAATCTTCTATTTCAAGCTCACGTGGATGTTTCATCACTCCTAATTTTGTGCAAAAGTAGATCAATCAGCCCCAAAACATAATTCGCAAACGATGTTTGTCTTTTACTTTAAATCCTCGCTTGGTATTGGAAATTACTTCAAAAAATAAAGCCACCCCTGCTGCACTTGCCGCAGGGATTAAGATTCTTTCATCAGCCAAATTATCTCCCTCAATAATACCATTGGCAATTGGAATAACAGCAATTAAATAGAACACCTTATTCGCGGTATATGAGATCACTTGAGATTTTGTTCGCTCTCGGTAGATTTTTTTTACGTCTTTTAACCGCACAATTACATCATCAATTCCAACAGCTGAATCTGCTAGCATTGTGATTTTTCCGTCTATTTTCTCACCGGAAAACAACTTCACTTTCAAATCATCTCCTGCCAAAAACTTGTGGGTTTTTACTCTTCCCCACCTGTATTGATCAAAAGCAAGTGCTCTTTGTGCCGTTGCATTTTGAATGAAAACAACTGATAATAAGAAGACAAGAAAGGTGAAGTAACGTAACATTTTGTTTGAGTTTCGTGGAATGAATAAATTTGCAGGCTCGAATATCGAAATTTATTGTTTTACCCTCAAAACTTGAAGTATAGCATGCAACTGTACAATAAAGTAGACAAAAGGGTTCTCAAACAACAACTCATGGAAGAGCCGTTCCACCGCGTTACGGTTTCTTTTTACCGTTATGTTATTTTAGAGAACCCACAAGAAATGCGCGATAGCCTTTATACGGCTTGGAATGAATTGAATTGTTTCGGTCGAATTTACCTTGCTACGGAAGGTATTAATGCGCAAATGAGTGTTCCCGAACAAAACTGGGAAAAATTTAAAAAACACCTACACTCTATTCCTGAATTCAAAGAAATTCCTTTTAAGATAGCCGTTGAAGACGATGGCAAATCGTTTTACAAGCTTACCATTAAAGTACGTAAACAAATTGTAGCTGACGGTTTAACACCTGATGATTATGATGTGACGAATGTTGGTAAGCACCTTTCTGCTAAAGAATGGAATGATGCGCTTCAGAATGACGATACCGTTGTTGTTGATATGCGTAACCACTATGAAAGTGAAGTAGGCCATTTTAAAAATGCAATTTGTCCGGATGTTGATACTTTCCGTGAAGAGCTGCCTGCTGTACTAAAGGAACTTGAGGACAAAAAAGACAAGAAAATCTTGTTGTATTGTACTGGTGGAATTCGCTGTGAAAAGACTTCTGCCTACCTCAAGCATCACGGGTTTGGTGATGTCAACCAATTGCTGGGTGGTATTATCGATTATAAACGTCAAATCGATGCAGAAGGATTAGACAACCAATTCGTTGGTAAAAACTTTGTGTTTGATCAGCGGTTAGGTGAGCGCATTAGCGAAGAAATTATTTCCAAATGCCACCAATGCGGAGAGCCTTGTGACACACATACCAATTGCGAAAATGCTGATTGCCACCTGCTGTTCATTCAGTGTGAAAAATGCAAGAAAAAATACGATGGTTGCTGCAGTACTGCCTGCCAAGATGTTGTACACCTTCCTATTGAAGAACAACGCAAGCTTCGTAAAGGAAAAGCCAAAGAAGGCGATCAGCGTAATGTATACAAGAAAGGTAGATTACGCCCTCATACAGAAGAAATTCTGAAAGAAGAAATTGTAAATTCGTTAAAAGAAGACTAATCCTTCTATGTTGAGGAATATCATTTTTTTGTGTGAAAGAGTCTGCTAATTTTGAAGCCACAATTAGGAAATTGTACAACTTAAAACTTAGGACTCATGCCGATTTATCATAAACTCGGAAAAATACCACACAAGCGCCACACGGTATTCCAATCAGAAAAAGGAGACCATTATTACGAGCAGTTATTTGGAACAATCGGTTTTGCCGGAATGTCCTCTTTGCTTTATCATACGCATCGCCCAACTATGGTGCGTGAGATTGGCAAACGCTATTCGGTAAAACCGGAGGTTGCCGTTGCTAACAACATACAATCTTATCGCCTGAAAGGATTTCAAGTTCAACCTGAAGCTGACTTTCTGAACAGTCGAAAAATTGTCTTGACCAATAGCGACTTAAACATTGCATTGGCAGCACCTCAGCAATCAATGACAGATTACTTCTACAAGAATACAGACTCAGACGAGATGATTTTTGTACATGAAGGATCCGGAACATTAAAAACGCTTTTGGGAAATATCGAGTTCTCTTATGGCGATTACTTGATTATTCCTCGCGGAATGATTTATCAAATGCATTTTAACGATGAAAACAATCGCCTTTTTATTGTTGAAAGTGCACAGCCCATGTATACGCCCAAGCGCTACCGCAATCATTTTGGACAATTGCTAGAGCATTCTCCATTTTGTGAACGCGATATCCGCAGACCTGAAAATTTGGAAACACACGATGAAAAAGGTGATTTCTTAATGAAAGTGAGAAAAGCTGATGAGCTCATCGAAATGGTTTACGCTTCACATCCGTTTGATGTTGTGGGCTGGGATGGTTACAATTATCCTTACGCCTTTTCTATTCATGATTTTGAACCCATTACCGGGCGAGTGCATCAACCGCCACCCGTTCACCAAACGTTTGAATCTGATGGTTTTGTAGTCTGCTCATTTTGCCCAAGGTTATACGATTATCACCCACAAGCAATTCCTGCACCCTACAATCACAGCAACATCGATTCTGATGAGGTGTTGTATTATGTTGATGGCGATTTCATGAGTAGAAATGACATCGAGCGTGGCCACATCAGTCTTCACCCTGCCGGCATTCCACATGGTCCACACCCTGGAGCAATGGAACGCAGCATTGGCAAAACAGAAACTGAAGAGTTAGCTGTTATGGTTGACACATTCAAACCTCTAATGGTTACTAAAGAAGCGATGAACATTGCAGATCAATCTTATTACAAATCTTGGCTGGAAGACTAAACATAGGTTATACACTTGCCCTTTATATGGCAATGGGTTAAGGGTGCTCATCGGTATGAGCCAACCTCCTCTTGTCATTCGTCAATTTTGTAATTTTATATAAGCCAAAATCAAGAAAAAAATGAATACAGTTAAAGATAATTCGTCACTACAATTAGAAAAAATCTTTCCTGATGCTGAAGATTTTCTTCCGTTAAACGGAACAGATTATGTTGAACTTTATGTAGGAAATGCCAAGCAGGCAGCCCATTATTACAAAACAGCTTTTGGTTTCCAAGATTTAGCTTATGGCGGTTTAGAAACTGGTTTGAAAGATCGTGCTTCTTATGTTCTGCAACAAGATAAAATCCGTTTGGTATTGACTACTCCCTTGGAAAAAGGTGGCCCCATTAACGAGCATTTGGCAAAACACGGAGATGGAGTTAAAGTAGTTGCATTGTGGGTTGATGATGCTACCAAATCTTGGGAAGAAACAACCAAGCGCGGAGCAAAATCATTTATGGAACCCGTTCGTGATGAAGATGAAAACGGATATGTAGTTCGTTCAGGAATTCACACGTATGGAGATACGGTTCACATCTTTGTTGAGCGCAGCAATTACAACGGTATTTTCTTACCAGGGTACAAGCCATTAAACAGCGAATACCAACCTAGTACTACTGGATTAAAATACATCGACCACATGGTGGGAAATGTAGGTTGGAACGAAATGAACAAATGGATTGAATTTTATGCAAAAGTGATGGGATTTGCTCAATTGGTTTCATTTGACGACAAAGATATTTCTACTGAATACACGGCATTGATGAGTAAGGTAATGACCAACGGAAATGGTCGTATCAAATTCCCAATTAACGAGCCGGCTGAAGGAAAGAAAAAGTCTCAGGTTGAAGAATATTTAGATTTCTACAATGGGGCAGGTGTTCAACACATTGCCGTTGCAACCGATGATATCGTGAAAACGGTAGTTGAAATGAAATCTCGTGGTGTTGAGTTCTTACATGTTCCTTCAAACTACTACGATGACATTTTAGAGCGCGTAGGTGAAATTGAAGAAGACTTAGCTCCATTGAAAGAGTTAGGTATCTTAATTGACCGTGATGATGAAGGTTATTTGTTGCAGCTATTCACTAAACCAGTGAGTGACCGACCAACATTGTTCTTCGAAATCATTCAACGTAAAGGAGCTAAATCTTTTGGTAAAGGAAATTTCAAAGCGCTTTTCGAAGCCATTGAAAGAGAACAAGAGTTAAGAGGAACGTTGTAAATCATTCTCAGTAATATTCGATATACTAGAAATGAAAAACCCCGCAATTGCGGGGTTTTCTCATATCGTTAACACATCATATTGCTCAGCACTATAATTGTGCTTCCATCATCTTTAATTTCTAGATGTCTTTATCAAGATAAAACTCACCAGCTAACCTAGTGCTTAGTGCCTGAGATGTATAATCTCTGAGAATCTCCTTTATATTCCCCGATACTGAAGTCTATTTCCTGTGAATAGAGCTGCTCCAATTTTTTAGATTTATTCCAAATGGAATACAGCAGGAAAAACCTATTATCAAACTCAAAAATATCTTCATAGGCATATTCTTTTGGAAAATTTTTAATATGACTTAACCCTACTTTTTTAGTATCTCACTTTCAATAATCGTTTTTTTCTCTCTCTGTTATCTACTTCTATCACATAGGAACCATCATCTAATTGCTTTATTTCTTGAGGTTTAAAAGGAAAAACCTGCCCTTCTATCTCTCTTAAGTCAAAAAGATAATTCTTGGCCACTTCGCCTGTCTTATCATTCACTTTGAAAACGGATACTATATTTTGATAGTTATTCCATGTATCCCCATATGTTACAGGCTTTTCGTCCAAACCTCTATTCTTATTGTCCGAATGGTCTAAATAAAACATATAATGAAAACCTTCACTTATTTTATATGCAAATGATGTATGAGAATTGGAACTCCTCGACTCTTGTCTTTTCGCTAATCTATTGATCCACTTAATATTTGCATCATTATCAAGTTTAAGTATTAAGATGTCATAGTAACAATCAATATAAGGAGGTTCACTCCCAATAGTAAATCTATGTTCGGCTGTAATAACGATACCTTCATCTCCTTGAGAATCTATATTTCTGACTTTCAATTTTCCTAGGCTTATATCTTTTTTCCCTTCTTTAATATATCGAACAAGCTTTTCTTCAGGAAAGTCTTTTGTTATTAAGTGTGATATACTTCCATCTTCTGCTATTTCGAATTTAAAAATTCCTATGGTCTTTTCTTCTTTGTCTCTATATCTCATACTATAAAACCCTATACCAAAAGGCTTTCCTTCTTTTGAAGCTATATCTACATCACGAACAAATTTATCACCCAGATCAATCTTTGTTGCCAGAACGTTTCCTTGTGAACCAATATGAACCAGCTCCTTATGAAAAGTTGAATGTTTTCCTCTTTCATAAACTTTAATTACGAGGTTAACGTCACTAGTATTACTTACCATGAAGTCAACGTATTCAATTTTTCTTGCCGGATATGGCATTTCTACCTTTCTATTCCACTCCTCTTCTAGCTCAGAATTAAAAACATGAATTCTAATCTCATCATTATTTCCCGGGGGCTTAGATCTTGATTTGATCATTAACTTTTTGTTGTCTTCTGAAATGAAAAAACCATATTTTTTTGACACCATATCCTGATACATCTTACTTGGCTTGGCCTTATTTGTTGTCAGCAACTTTTGGGCTTCACCTATAAATGTACCTTTACTAAAATCTATCTCGTAATAAAAGAGCACTTCCTCTTTCTTTGCCGCATCCCAGAAAGAATAAAATAGAAAGTAGTGCCCATTAAACTCTACAGCTGATTCGGAATAAAAATTGGCTGGCATGTCTTCATATTTCTTTGTTGAAGTAAGTTTTAGTGTTTTTAAATCCATTTTCTGGATTATCACTTCATTTTCGTCTGTTTTTCTTACAGCCAGCATCTCAGTCCCTTTGGTAAAATATTCTTCCAAAACATTTACCTCATGATCATTCTTTCCAACATAAGGTTCGCCCAACAATAAACTAGAAGCCTGTGAATAAGACATCAGACTTGTTAGCACAACTAGACTAAACAGGATGATTTTTTTCATAATTCTTCTGAATTGATACCATTTAAATTTGATTATAACTTAATTGTAGTTCTATCTGTAACTTGTTATTTTAAAGAACAAGTACAACTAACTCAACAATAAAGCGCTCAACAAATAAAGTAATGAGGATAATAAATAATGTATGCAAACTTTCATTCACCCTCGAATGAAAACTCATTTGCAGTTGTGCTTAGTGAGGAATGGTAAGAACTGATTGCCAATAATATTAAAAAAAGCGTTGAGCATCTCTCCTCTTATAAGAAAAACACACTTAAGGCATTTTCTTCACCTTCAATTAAGAATAAATTTAGAGTCTAGGAACACAGTAAACTATGACTCTACCTCATAAAAATCGCGCAATAATTTACGGTAGGCATTGAACAACCTTGACTTTGAAACAAAGCCCACATATTTTTCACCATCTAAAACAGGTAGGTTCCAGGCTCCGCTGTGTTCAAATTTACGCATCACTACTTCCATAGTATCTGTAATGTAGATAAAGTCAGGAGCTGCTTGCATTAACTCATGCACAACTACCTTATCATACTTTTCCTGATCAAACATGATGTTGCGAATGTCATCGAGCGTAACAACACCTAAGAACCTATTTTGATCATCAATTACCGGGAATAGATTACGCTTAGCACACGAGACCAGTTTTACCAAATCTCCCAACTTGTCATAAGGTCCAACCTGACTAAAATTGGTTTCGATCTCATCACTTAATTTCATAAGCGTTAAAACAGCTTGGTCTTTGTGATGTGTAATCAATTCTCCTCTTTTGGCCAATTGCATATTGTACACCGAATGTGGAACAGCATATTTTACCGTAATAAAAGAAATGGCTGTGGTAATCATTAGTGGAACAAATAGTTCGTAACCACCCGTTATTTCAGCAATCAGGAACATGGCTGTTAGCGGAGCATGTAGTACACCTGCCATCATTCCACCCATTGAAACCAACGTAAAATTGGATGTTGACAGATTCGCAATATGAAAGTTATTGAAGAAGCGAGAGAATACAAATCCTAAAGTGCTTCCTACAAACAGTGTTGGAGCAAATATTCCTCCAATTCCTCCACTGTTCAAGGTAATGCTGGTAGCAATCACTTTAATGAACATAATGGCTATTAACGCCAAGCTAACTGCCCAAAACGAATTGCCTAAGTCAAATAAGCGAAACTGTGAAGTAACGCTCGATGCTTCTCCTTCAATTAATGCATTGATTGTTTCATACCCTTCACCATAAAGCGGTGGAATTAAAAACACCAAAACTCCTAAGGCTGCCCCTCCGATAAGTGTTTTTACATAACCGTTTTTAAATCGGGAGAGAACATTAACCACCTTAAAGTATCCTGATGAGAAATAAATGGAAAATAGCCCACAAGCTAGTCCCAGAAGCACATAAAAAGGAACATCTGAAGAAGTAAATCCATCGCGAAGATCAAAGTGAAAGAGAATAGCATTTCCGAGAAAGAACCTAGAAGTAATTGCCGCACTTGCAGAAGCCAAAAGCAACGGAATTAACGATGCTGCCGTTAGGTCAATCATAATGACTTCAATGGCAAATACAATGGCTGCAACCGGTGCATTAAAAATAGCAGACAAGGCTCCTGCTGCCGAACAAGCAATAAAAAGTGTTTTCATCTTGTAGTTCATCCGAAGCAATTGCCCCAGATTCGAACCAATAGAGGCAGAAGTTGCTACTGTAGGACCTTCTAGCCCAACTGAACCTCCAAATCCAACTGTAATGGCTGCTGTGATAATGGAAGAAAACATGTCTTTTCTTGGCATGTTCCCATTTCCTTTAGAAATTGCATACAATGCTGCCGGAATACCATGACCAACATTTGCCCGAATCACAAATTTGATCACAAGCATTGAAATTAGAACACCCAGCAAAGGATAAAGGAAGTAAAGCCAATCTGCTACTTCTACGTCTGCAATACCTTCTGTTAAGATTAACTCTACAAGGTGTACCGTATTTTTGATGGTTACAG
>CERC01066821.1_pt1 | contig 18863 bp, 16 predicted proteins | sample 530921 | NCBI WGS metagenome assembly CERC01 (sample SAMEA2621099, study PRJEB7988) | marine metagenome | isolation source: saline water (ENVO:00002010), including
GTGATAGGTCAGGTGCCGCGCCTGTGCTTCAGTGAGATGCGGGTTTTCATCGCGCATCCGCTGAAAGGCATCGTTGATCGTGGCGTAACGGCGGGGTTGTCGCGCCGACATGCTCTGGCGCACCCCGACCCATTCACGCATGGTCTGCCGGTAGCTCATGTTCTCGCAGGCCAGCGCATCGGCAATATTCGGAAAAATCCCCTCAATACACACCAGTTTTTTGACGTTCTCGGGGTAGACCGAGGCGTAGCGGGCAGAAATATTCCCGCCCATGGAGTGACCAACGATAGTGGCTGGCCCCAGCTTCTTCTGATTGATCAACTGGGCAATATCACAGACATAGGCTTCAAAGCTGTACTGGCCATCGGGCGACCAGGCGCTGTCGCCATGCCCGCGCAGATCCGGCGCAATAATGTGCCAGTCGTGGCGCAATTCCTGTGCGATCCAGTCCCAATTGCGGCAGTGGTCCTGGTTGCCGTGAATCAAAATCAACGGCGGTGCGCCGGGGTTGCCCCAATCGACATAATGCAGTCGCAAACGCTGGGAAATGTAGATGTGTGAACTGGGACCGGTTAGCTCCAGGCTCATTCGATGTCTCCTCAACAAGCGCCCGACACTGGGCGGCATTTCATCCTTCCAATGATGGCCCCTCAACGGTGGCAGCACCATCCTTCATTTCACAGAACGCAGCGCAGTTAATCATGCCGTGTTCATCCACTGCCTCCGATTGTACGTAGACTTAATTATTGTCACCACATCGACAACGCCGGAGATCACCATGCTCGACCCGATTACCCTTGCCGAAAAAGGTCTGATTCCAGACACCCTGATCCGTCGTGGCATTCGCCGACAACTGCAGGAACGCTTGGAACAGGAGGGTCGTGACGACCTCAATGCCAGCGAGCGCCGCCGCCGTGAATTCCGGCAGGCCCTGCGCCAATCTGAAATCGCCGTCAATACCGACGACGCCAACAGCCAGCACTACGAAGTGCCCGCCGGACTGTTTGAGCTGATGCTGGGCCGCCGTCTGAAATACTCCAGTTGCTGGTGGGACGACAACTGCAACTCACTGGACCAGTCCGAAGACGCGATGCTGGCGATGTATGTGCAACGCGCCCAATTGCAGGACGGACAGCGGATTCTGGAGCTGGGCTGCGGCTGGGGCAGCTTCTGTCTTTGGGCAGCCGAGCAGTTCCCCAACGCCGAAATTACCGCGGTTTCCAACTCTCATGGCCAACGGGAGTTTATCGAAGCCAAGGCCCTGGAACGCGGCCTGAAGAATCTGGAAGTGATCACCTGCAACGTGGCGGAACTGCAACTAAGCAAGCGCTTCGACCGCATTGTCAGCATTGAGATGCTTGAGCATGTGCGCAACTACCGGGAGCTGCTGAAGAACGTATCGCAGTGGCTGGAGCCCGAGGGCCTGATGTTTGTGCATATTTTCTGTCATGCACATCTGCACTACCCCTTCGACGGCGGCTGGATGACCGACAACTTCTTTGCCGGCGGCCAGATGCCCGCCTTCGACACCCTGATGCATTTCTCCGAGCATATGCGCATCGTCGATAGCTGGCGAGTCAATGGCGTGCACTACGCCAAAACGCTGGAAGCCTGGCTGGAGAAGCTGGACAGTCAACGCAGCGAGGCCCTGAAGGTCTTGGCCGATGCGCCCAACCCTCGGGTGCAGCTCAATCGCTGGCGCATGTTCCTGCTTGCCTGCGCCGAGCTGTTTGCCTATGACGGCGGCAAGGAGTGGTTTGTGGGCCACTACCTGCTCACGCCCGGACAAATCGCAGACTGATACACTGCCGCAACGGTGCACTTAGTCGCCGTTGCGGGCTTCCTCTTCCGCACGCTGACGCAGGACAAAGCGCTGGATCTTGCCGCTGGAGGTCTTCGGCAGTTCCTCGACAAACGCGATCTCACGGGGATAGGAGTGCGTGGACAGGCGCTGGCGGACATGGTGTTGCAGGCGCTCAATCATTTCTGGTGTGGGCTCATGGGCATCGCCCAATACCACATAGGCCTTCACAATGGTGCCACGCTTGGGGTGGGGTTTGCCGACCACACCGCTCTCGATTACCGCCTCGTGTTCCAGCAGACTGCTTTCCACCTCGGCAGGCCCGATGCGGTAGCCCGCCGACGCGATAATGTCGTCGTCGCGCCCGGTGTATGAGTGCGAACCGTCGCCGTTGCTGACCACCAGATCGCCGGTTAAATAGTATTTGCCGTGATACGGTTTTTTCTCACCACCCAGATAGCCCGGAAAGAAGAACAGCGGTGACTGCTCCATATCCACCGCCAGCTCCCCGGTCTCTCCCGCGCCCACCTCATTGAAGTCACTGTCCAGCGCCACCAGGCGGTAGCCGGGAATCGCGTAACCCATGCTCGCGTCGCGAAAGGGGTGCTCCAGCTCGTGGAAATTGCCGGACGTCATGCCGGTTTCAGTCTGGCCGTACTGGTCGTACACCTGACAATCGAACAGGCGGCGCATCCAGCTCACCACTTCCGGGTTCAGCGGTTCTCCGGCACTGCTGGCCCGATCCAGAGAAATCTCCGGATACTGGGCGATCAGCTCTTCATTCGCCATCAGCAACCGATAAGCGGTGGGGGCCGCCGCCAGGTTGTTGATCTGATTGCGACGCAGAAACTCCAGCGTATTCTCGGCGGTAAATCCGGCCTCGTTAAAGTGGGTGGTACAGCCCAGCAACAGCGGCCCGACAATGCCGTAGTAAAGCCCGTAGGCCCAGCCGGGATCCGCCACATTCCAGAAGCGGTCACTCTGGCGCAAGCCCACGGCATAATGCATGTACATGTAGAAGGCCATCAGCGCCTTCAGTGGTACGGCGACCCCTTTGGCCTTGCCCGTCGTGCCGGAAGTAAACATTTGCAGGAAGGGATCATCCTCGCCCAGCAGCACCGGCTCAAACACCTCGGATTGGGCATCCAGTGACGGGTAAAATAGCGCACCGGCCTGCGCCGCCTCCGCTGCGTCGGCCTCCGCCAGCAGCAGCGTATCGGGCAGCTCGGCCACCTCACTGAGTTTCGGCCACTGCTCGGTGTTGGTCACCACCAGCTTGGTACCGGCTTTTTGCAGTCGATACTCAATAGCCCCGGCACCGAATGCGGTAAACAGCGGCTGGTATACCGCCCCGGCACGCAGCGCGCCCATGACACAAATCAGCAGCTCTGGGGTACGCGGCAACAAGCCCGCTACCCGGTCACCCCGACCAATGCCCAGGCTGGTCAAATAGTTGGCAAACTGCGCCGAACGACGCTGAAGCTCAGCAAAACTCAGCTCTCCCCTGCTGCCGTCAATACGCTCGTAACGCAGCGCAATGCGGGCCTTGTCATCCGCCCATCGGTCGCATAACTCCACACAGCCATTAATACCGTCGTTAAAATTGCCCACGAAATTCTGTATGATCTGATCCACAGAAAAGCCGTCTGCGAAATCCTGGTAGCTGGTCGCTTTCATAGTTCTGCCTGTATCTAGTCGGGGTCGTTATAACTATTGTTGCCGCAGCGCGAGAATGTTGCCGCGGGAGAGAAAGCGTCAGGGTAAGCAATGCTCCCGGGCAACAGAATGACAAGTTGCAGCAGATAATTTGACAAGTTTTGCGCCGGCCGGGTTCATGAAGCATCTCACCTTCTCATCGCACTACGCTCGTGCCGTTGTCTGGGGCATGACACAGCGCGGCCTCGACTGCGACAGCCTGTTGCGGGAGCGCGGTATCGACCCGCAATTGCTGCATCAGCCCAAAGCGCGGATTCCCACCGACCAGTTTATTCGCCTGTTCCGGCTCTGCTGGAAAGTCCTCGACGACGAATTTATGGGCCGCAGCAGCCATCCCTGCCGCGTCGGCCACTTTCATTTGATGGGCGCACTGGTCGTCCACGCGCCCAATATGAGCGAGGTGCTGCGCCAGAGCATTCGCGCCTACGGCCTGTTTTCTGATGACCTGCGTTTCTCCCTGCGCTACCACAACGACGAAGTAGAGCTGAGTCTGGAACACCGACACCCCGAACTCGATCCCGACAGCTTTCTCGTGGAGTGGCTGCTGATGGTCTGGCACCGACTGATCGGCTGGATGATCGGTCGCAAAATCGTACTCAGCCAGGCGACCTTCCAGCACAGCCTGCCCTCACATTTCGATGAATACCGCTTTGTATTTCCCTGCGAATGCCACTTCGACCGGGAGCGTAACAGCCTGTTCTTCAGCAAGAACTACATGAGCATGCCGGTGACTCGCAGCGCCGCAGAGATCAATGAGTTCGTGCTCAACTCGCCCCGCGACCTGCTGATCTGGACCGACGAGGACAACAGCCTCAGCACACAGATTCGGCAATTGCTGGAGGCTCAGGACGAAGCCCGGCTGCCCACTCTCGCCTGGGTCGCCGAGCATATGCACATGACGTCTTACACCCTGTGCCGCAAGCTCAAGTCAGAAGGAAATTCCTACCAGAAGATCAAAGACAATCTGCGCCGCGATCAGGCCATTGTCATGCTCACCAAACAAAACCTCAGCGTCGCCGATATCTCCACCCGACTGGGCTTTGCCGAGCCGGGGGCCTTCTCCCGCGCCTTTAAAAACTGGACCGGACTCAGCCCGCTGAGCTACCGCAAGCAGGACCATTGAGCGGCCAGCACCGCCTCGTCGCCCCCCGCAGATTTACTCCCCACAGCCCCAACATTCGGTGTAGTCACCGCTGCCCCTCGCTTGCCAGTACGGCAAGTTGGAATCAGCGCGATTCGGGTCCCCGGTATGCACAAAGGCCTTGAGCCTAGTCGCCATGACCTTATGCAAGGCTTCGCGCTCCCGCCGGTTTTCCGGCGTCCAGGCAAATCGCATATACATCTCTCGGTCATTAATGAAATTCCCGAAGATGAACGGGATATCCAGACTGTGAAACGCACCGAAATCGACTTTCCAGGGATTGGGGTAGTTCTCCCAGACAAAGCGATAGGCATACACGGCGGGAAGCCTCTCTGAATACTCCTGCTCGACACTGCGCAGTTTCTTCCTGACAGCGCTTTCTGCAAGCGCAATGCTGATATTGCGTATCGGGCCGTTCCACAGTCCCAGCGCCTGATTCACCGTTTCCTCACGGGGCTCTCCGTTAAACAGCGGCCACAACTTTTCCGGGCTTCGTCCCTTCCCTTTAATGCGAATCAGGGTGCTCATTTCGTTGCGCACCTTGCCGATCATCAGCGGTACATGACTGACCACCTCGGCGCCGATGCCATCGGCCTTGTCCTTGCTCATCAGCACATGTCCGTCGGCAAGCGGCAAGGGCACCAGGCCGTAGCCGGATGCCTCCAGCAACACTTCTGCGGATTGATGATACAAGTACTGCCGCCGCGCCTCAGCAGACATCGCCGCCCATTTCTTCCGAGCCGCTCTCCGGCTCTGTGCATCGCCATTGTCGATAAGCAACTCTGCGACAAAGCCTCCGGTGCGCTCTTGAGCCTGATTGCTCGACGAGGAAAATGGCAGGCCGGAGAAGCTGATCGCACCGTGAAACTTGCCTGCGGCCAAGGGCGACCGCAACAGCGCCAACACGGAAACGGCACCGGCCGACTGCCCTGAAATGGTCAGCCGGTTTTCATCACAGGCGAATGCCGAACAGTTTTCATGCAGCCAGTCCAGCACCCGAATCATATCCAGCAAATAGAAGCTGCCGGCGTCTTCCGCCGGGTCGCCGGTCTGCAAAGCCGGACTTTGCAGTGAGCCCAACACGCCCAGCCGATAGTTTGCGGTCACCACTACCGCGTCGAGTTCCCGGGCCAAACGCTCGCCATCGTAGAGTGGATGCGCCGCATTGCCAAAGATGCCCGAACCCCCGTGAAAGAACAGCAGCACCGGGCGGCGCTGTCCGTCGGCCTCAGGCGCCCACACATTCAGATACAGGCAGTCTTCCGAGCCATAAACCTGTTCAAATGTGCTCTCGTCAGCGCTCGCATAGAAATTTCCGATTTGGGCACAGGCAGGTGCAGGTCGCTTCGCGGGTCGTACGCCCACCCAGCGCTCTGCCGGAACCGGCGCACGCCAGCGTCGCTCACCTACCGGCGGGGCGGCGTAAGGCACGCCCAGGTATCGGTCGACACCGTCATGCGTCGTTCCCTCGATGCTGCCGGAGCGGATCTCCACCACACGGGCATCTGCCACTGACGCGGCAACAACAAGCAGTAAAACTATCGCGGCGGTCTTCAAGCGCTCTCCGGACTTAATCGCACAGTTAGATCTGTCGACCAATCTAGCACAGAGAAATTCCGGTATTTGCTAATCGATCAGCAAATGCCCCAGATAGGCGAAAATGCCAATCATGACACCGGTGAATAACTGGGCGTGAACAAGGTAGGAGAATTTTCTGATTTGTGTGGGGGTGTATCGCCAGGTAATAAACAGGCCAAACAGTCCCTGCCATACCACCAGCGCCAGCACTGCGGGGAAAAACAGTATCTCCATGGGAACCCCCATCAGTGCAATGTGCAGCAGGATGGCCGCCACAGCGGTAATACCGACGTAGATATGCGTGCGATCGAGAAAGCGTATGGCTTGCGCCAGAGGGCTCAGATTCACTGCTGGTGAGTAGTCGGGCAGCAGTCGGCGCGCGATGGCGCCTTTGCCCAGCGTCAGTTTCGCAGCGGTCCTCAGGTAGATAAAGCACAGCAACCACAGGCCCAGTTCACCGAAGGCCTCTCCTATTTCCGCAAGAAAGGTCTCGCTTTCTTTAACCGGCGTGTAGTGGAAATAGGCATAGAGATAATAGGCTACCGAGACCGCCATCACGCCGGCCGTAAAAAGGGCAAGGCGCTGTAATCCCGGTGATAAGGCCCGCATGACACTCTCCCGCTCTGCAAATCAGCAACAGCAGAAAGCATAGCGCCGCCTACCACCGGGCGAACCGCGTCAGATCAAGATATCGTCACAAAGTATTTGCTGCCGACAGGGCTCGATGACTGGCAAACAAGGAGGACTACACTGTTGCATCGTCGGCAGCCGGAGGCTCTGCTTTCTGAACAGAGGGCAGCACAATCACGGCGCAAGGCGCATTCACCGAGACGTACTCAACCGTCGCTTTGCGCAGCGGCCAGTGTGCGCTCGTGCCACGAGACACGAGCATAATCAGATCGGCGCCCAACTGCCCCGCCAAATCAACCAACTTCTCGCCAGCGCTGCCCGCCAGCGCGTGGAGACTGGCACTGCGGTTAATGGGCAGGTATTTGCGCACCAGCAAGTCGAGCGTGCTTCTCACCTCAGCCTCTTTGTCCTCCGGTGACTCCTCGGTGACATGGGGAAAAAAGCCGCCCCCGCCGGGGTTGTAGGCACTGGCCAGGTGCAGTTCTCCGTCGTCGTCGAGCAGCGTCATTGCCGCCTCCAACGCCCGTTTTGCTTCACCATCGTCGTCCGGATCAATGGCGATCAACAGTTTCCGATACATAGTCGTTCTCCTGTTTGGATTCAGCTTCGGCTTCGACTTCAGGAAAAGCCCGCCCTTTGACCAACTCATCCATGCTGTAACCGCGATAATCCGCGTGTAAGGCTCTGAACAGCGCTACCGCCATAAAAACCAGCAAAATACAGAACGGCAGTCCCAATGTGGTAATGACATTCTGCAGCGCATCCAGTCCACCCGCGAGCAACAGTGTTGCCGCAATCATCCCCTGCGCTGCCGCCCAGAAAATGCGCTGCCGTACCAGCGAAGGCTGGTCGTCACGGCGGGTTAACATATCGATCACCAGTGAGGCAGAGTCTGAGGACGTCGTGAAGAAAATGACGATGATTACCACGCTCAATGCCGAGGAAAACGCCGCCAGCGGAAAGCGTTCCAAAAAGGCAAAAATCGCGACTGACGGGTCCTGCTGTACCTGCTCAGCCAATCCAATCTGGCCGCCCATTTCCACATGGATCGCCGACAGTCCGAAGATGCCAAACCAGATCAAGGTGAAGGCAGTCGGTGCAAACAGCACCCCGGCAATAAACTCCCGAATGGTGCGTCCTCTGGAGATTCGCGCAATGAAAATCCCCACGTAGGGCGCCCATGAAATGGTCCAGGCCCAGTAGAACAGCGTCCAGCGCCGCTGCCAGTCTGAATCGTTGAAGGTCTCTGTCCAGAATGATAGCCATGGCAAAGCATTAAGGTACTCACCCACGCTTTGCACCATGCCCTCGGCAATAAACACCGAAGGCCCCACCACCAGCACAAAACCCAGCAGAGCCATCGCCAGCACCACATTAAGCTGCGACAAGCGGCGTACCCCCTTATCCAGGCCCAATGCCACAGAGGTCGCCGCGATACTGCTGATCACCACAATGAGCAGCACCTGCACCCAGCCCGTCACCGGCGTGCCAAACAGGTAATGCAGACCGCTGTTTAACTGCAGGGTACCCAGCCCCAGCGACGTCGCCACCCCGAACAAAGTGCCCAGTACCGCAATCACATCAATCGCCCAGCCCAACGGCCCGAACGTGCGCGCGCCAAGAATGGGGTAAAACAGACTGCTGATTCGCATCGGCAAATCGTGGCGATAGGCAAAATAGCCGATCGCCAAGCCCGGCATCGCAAAAATCGTCCAGGTGTGCAAACCAAAGTGGTACAGGGCAATGGTCATGGCATCGCCTGCCGCCCGTTCGGAGTAGGGTTCGACACCCTCGAAGGGAGGCTGCGCAAAATGCGACACCGGCTCGGCCACGCCCCAGAACATCAGAATAGTGCCGATTCCGGCGGCAAACAGCATGGTGAACCAAGTCAGGTTCGAATAGTCGGGATGGCTGTCATCCGCCCCCAGACGGATATTCCCGAAGCGGCTGACAGCCAGACCCAGCAGGAAAACCAGCAAGGCACTCACCGAGAAGATATAAAACCAGCCGAGGTTTTGAGCGACCCAGCCAGCGATCTGGCCAAAGCGCTCGGCAAGCTCCGCGCCGTACAGCACGGCCATCACCGCAAATATCAGGGCGATGCCCGCCGAGGTAAAAAACACCCCCGGTATTGTCTGCAGCCCCAATCGGCGTTGCAGTTGCTCCAGCACAACCGCCTCCGTTTTCTCGTTCCGTGAACCTCCACCCTACCGGCTGCGGCTCAGAGATCAAGACGAGGCGATCAATTCCCGTGAATACCTATCCTCAGGTCAGCAGGTAAGGCAGAAAAATCAGCACGCCAATCACAAACGCGCCTGCGGCGCTGATCAGTACCGATGCGGCGGCCACATCTTTGGATTTTTTTATCAAAGGGTGAAAGTCCGCTGAGACTAGGTTGCAGAGAAACTCCAGTGCGGTATTCAACGCCTCGGCAATCCAGACCAGCATCATCGCCAACAGCAGCGCGCACCACTCCATACGCGTCACGCCAAGGCTCAGGCCGACGATGACCACCAGCAGGGACGCGAAGAGATGAACACGGGCGTTGTGCTGACTGCGCAGCAGCTCAGCAAGACCGCTGAAGGCATAGCGGAAACTGCGCGCTCGCTCAACGAGAGAAAAAGGCTTTTCCATTGACGGTATCACCCTGAGAAGAAGCTAAGATTTTTACGCCAATAACAGCGCCTTGCAACGCGAGGGCTTGCTACATTGTCGCGGCGATTCAGGAAGCCGTATGTTCTCGCGGTGTATCGTCGTCGGCCTCACAGTTCACCAGCCGCACAAACGCCGCATCAATTACCTTCGAGGGATTCATCCCGAAGATTTCTGTGAATGCCCGGTCGACATGCGCCAGATCGTGAAAACCGGCCTCCAGAGCGAGGTCGGTAAATTTCAAACCGCGCTGCCAAAGCAACGACGCCCGCCACACCGCGCGCCAGCGAGCGTACTGACCAATGGTGAATCCCGTCTGCTTTTTGAACAGCTCTCGCAGCCGCGACGGCGACAGATGCACCTGCTCGGCCAGTGACTCCAGCCGGACTTCATTCAGCGGCGTGTCGTCGAGAATTTCTCTGGCCCGAACAATGCGATTATCCACGGGTACGCTGACCTCACCGGTCTCGCCGGTAATCGCCCTGACCACATCCTTCACCAAACCCTTGATCGCTTCCGGTGACAGCGTCTCGACCATGGCTTTGCGGATCGTCGGCACAAAGGCCTCTACATCGTCAAAGGGCAGATCGATGATCTTCTGTTTACCGAGCTTTTTCTTCAGCGCGGCGTACTCGGGCATATCAATGGGAATATAAAACAGCGCGATATCACTGTTCACCGCCGTGACGCGTTTACGCCCGGCACGGGGCGCCACCAGTGAGGCGCGGGTCTGTAGGGTTTTGCCCTCCACTTCAATCGTATAGGGCTCGTTACAGGCGATTCTGAGGGTGGCGCAGAGCGGGCTGGCGGGGCGGTCCAGCAACAGCGAGGGCGCGAGCAACACCAGGCTGCACGACCAGTAATAGATCGTGACGCCCGCTTCCGCAGGGTGCGCAATCTTGTTGTTATTATCGTTTTGCGATGAAGCCATTATCGCCAGTTTTATACAAAGACCGTCATTTCATACAAGCGGGATACTACGTTGAGGCGGCACCGTAGGCAACATTATAAAAAGATGCCCGAGACCATAAAAAATGATGAGAGAGAATCCATTCATCCCCGTCTTTTCAGCCGCTCCCGCGGCGGTGTGGCAACGATTATCTGTCGCGCCATAAGCGGCAACACGCCACAGCAATAAGACCGCGCTAACGCGCCCCCTTGATACACCCGACATCGCACATCGGCGCTATGCGTCGCGGGTGGCGCTCGCCTGTAAAACCTTGCAGCGAGCGATTGTGTGACAGGAGAGACCATGAACAAGCAGCTTATTATCGGCCTGTTTCTGCTGCTGGCCGCCTGCGGTGGCGGTGGCGGAGCCGCAGGCAACGATACGGCACCCTCGCCATCGGAGCCCGACCGTGAAGGCCCGCCGCCATTGATTCCCGATACTCCCCAGGCGGAAGTGCCGCCGGTGTCGGCCAAAGGTTGGCAGTTTTATGAGCCCGGCACCCTGGTCGAAACCCACGAGGCCGACGACTTCCTCCGCCTCGACGGCGCGGCGCGTACGCTGTTCGTGCGCTACACCACCGTGGATGTATTGGGTAATCCCGCGTTGGCATCAGGCCTGGTGATGCTCCCCGAGCAGCCGCAATTCGCCGAGGGTGAATGGCCGCTGGTGATCTACGGGCACATGACGACCGGTGCCGCCGATGCCTGCGCGCCTTCCCACGCCTCTGCCGACTCGACCGAGTTGCAGAAAATACAGCAGGGCGACGAAATCGCCCGCAAGCTGCTGAGCAGGGGCGTGGTTGTTGCCCGCCCCGATTATGAAGGGCTTGGCGAGTCAGGCCCGCACCCCTATCTTCGCGGCGACTCACTGGCGCAGGCCATGCGCGACATGGCGTCGGCGGTGGCGGGCCACTGGGATGAAGTGGGCGATTACTGGGTGGCCGCGGGACACTCGGAAGGCGGTGTAGCCGCCCTCAACAGTGGCAGCCGCCTGCACCCCGAAGCCCGCGATCTGACGCTGGCGGGTGTAGTCTCGGTCACCCCGGTCACCCAACTGGAAAATCTGGTATTGATCGCCGAAGCACTGCCCATCACCGGTCTGGGAATTAACGAAGCCGTCGCCCTGGCCGCGCTGGTCGCCCACGGCATTGCCACTGTCGACCCCGATTTCAAACGTCTGCTGCTGGAAGAAGGTGGCCTGTCAGAACGGGCGCTGGCGCTCTGGCCCGATCTGGAGCGCCTGTGCCTCGGCGATTTGTCGCGACCGGAATCCTGGGGTGGTCTGCCCCCTACCGAGCTCAAAGGACCCCGTGGCGACGAAGCCGCCGCCGAAATACGCCGCGCACTGGCGGCCGACGATGTGCGTCATTTGCCCATGCGTTTTGATGTTCCCATCCGCATCGATGTCGGCATTTTCGATCTGGTTGCCCACCTGCCCTATGCCGAACAACTGGTAGCGACCTACCGCGACAACGGCTACGACGTCGATTACTACCGCTGGCCCGCCGCCCATTCGCCCACCGCAGATATGGCCGCTGGCTCCATCGCCGATTGGATTCTCGAGAGATTTTACTGATGAACACCGTATTCACCCTCCCCCGTATTTTCGCGCTGTCACTGTTGCTGAGCCTGCTCGCAGGCTGCGGCGGCGACAGCCAGTCTCAATCCGCCGGTGGCGATAATGACGGCGGCGGCAGCGATGTACTGCTGCCCACAGAGCCGATGCACCCCGTACGCCTGCACAACTGGGTACAGGAACTGACCAGCTACGAACCCCGCTGGGCGGGCTATCCCGAAGAGCGTCTGGCCACCGAGTGGCTGGCAAAAGCGCTAGAGGACGCCGGGCTGGAGACGGAAATCGATCCCTACAGTTTCCGAAAGTGGCAGCTGGATGACTGGCAGGTGCAGCTCATCGAAGACGGGGTTCCCGTGGAGATCGACAGCTTTCCCGTGTGGTCAACCCGTGGCGGCACCGGCACCGCCGAACTGGTTGATGTGGGATTGGGCACCGAGCTGGAACTGATGGCACGCGATATCAGCGGTAAAGCCGTGGTGGTCACCGGGCGGGCCTTGCTCAACGTCTTTGCCACCTACCCCAATACCTACCACCGGGCCGCCGAGCTGGGCGCCGTTGCCATGTTTGTCAGCTCAGACGCCCCAGACAACCTGATCCGCCCCACCAGTTCCGGCAGCAACTTGCTGGACGACAACGCCATTCCCGCCTTCCAGCTTGGGGCGCAGGATCTGGCGAGGCTTCGCCGGGCAGCGCGAGACGGCGGCTCGATTTCCTGGCAACTCGACGCCCGACACGTTAACGGCACTACCCATGATGTGATCGGTCGCCTGCCCGGCTCCGGAGAATTGAGCGGCACCATTCTCGTCACCGCCCATTACGATGCCTGGTTCGCCGGTGCCCTGGACAACGCCACTGGCGTGGCCGGGCTGATCGGACTGGCGGAATACTTTGCCGCACTGACGCAGGCCGAACGGCCACGGGATATGCTGTTTCTCGGGGTGACCGGCCACGACGCAGGCTATCCCTATGGCGGCGTCAATCAATGGCTGGAGAAAAACCAGCACCCGGTCGATGAGCTGGAATTGTTTATGAACCTCGACCACCTGGCCGCCAAAGGCGAAGAGCACCTCGGCACCACCGGCATTATCGACATGCTCGGGCTGGTACTGGAACGTCCCGGCGACGAGGAACGCGCGCTATTCACCACCGCGCATCCGGCGCTTATCCGCAAATTCATGCCGCATATTCTTAAATTCACGCCGCTGACCGTGGTGTTACCAACCGTTCCCTCGGTGACTGCGAATGGCGATTTGGAAGGTGCAATGGGCGAACTCGGGGTGCCCAGCGTGAACCTGACGATGGCAACGCCGCACTACCACACCGAGGAAGACACTGCCGACCGCATTCCTGCTGAGCAACTTTCGCGGGCGGTGAAAGCGCACCGCGATTTTCTGTTGGATGTGTTGCCGATGACGCGAGGGCAGATACGCTCGCCGCTATAAGCCCCATCACGACCAAGGCGCGGGCGGCCCTGACAGGTCGTCTGCGGAATGATGGCGGCTTCGGGCTTCGGACTCACGCCAGCCTGAAATGCCGGGCGATCACCTCTTCCTCTTCAACATGAATCCATTGCAGCGGCAGGTCCAGCGCGTCTTTCATCGCCTGCAACAGGGTCTGTAACTCAAACAGCGCGGCCTCGCGCCGCTCGGGGGTCACCGACACCAGCACCCGCATTCCCTCCTCATGTTGCCCCGGCAGAAACTGCGCCTTGTCCTCCTCGCCGTCTGCCGACCAAAAGCCGTCGATGGCTTCGCAACAGGCGCCGGAAAACGCCTCGCCTAATTTGGGGCCAAGCCAATCCAGCACCGCCTCGTAGGGAAAGGCCGGCGAGGAGAAAATCACAGTGAATCGAATGCGCTTACTCATGATTACGATAGAAATACAGAGTGAGAAACAGCACCACTATAACAGTAAAGCCCAGCAGGTGTTCCGCCGACACCGCCTGGATCAGATCCAGCAGACCCACCGTTTCGTCGTGACTGACCTCGCCGCCCACCGCAATCAAATCCACGATCAGGCTGACCAGTCCGAGGGAACCCAGAAAGGCCAATAAGGTTTGAATACTGCGGTTTTGCTGACGGAGTTTGTTTTGCAGCAGACGGTCGAGGCGCGCCTGCGCCAGCGTCGTCAATTGGCTGAGCCGCTCCCGCTGCGCGTCGAAGCCCCAGGCCGCGCTGAACTGTTGCAGCAGCTCGCGCCGCCGCCCCTGTACGCCCGCCATCGCCGCCGACACCTGAATATTGATGTATTCAATGTGATCGTTGCGGTACTGCTGGTTGGCAAAGAAGGCACTCAACGGCGTGTGCTCGCCGTCCTCGTAATAGTTGCTGTTATAGCGGCGCAGGTTTTCTTTCAGCATCTCTTCAATACGCCCCATCAGCGCCGCATGAAACTGCGCCACCACCATAATGCGATGCACATCCGAAAAATACGCCGCGTCGGTCAGCAGGGAGTTGCCCGAACCTAACAACAGGTATTCGCTTTGCTCGTCCACGCTCTGCAGCCAGGGCAGGTAATGCTCCGGGCTTAATGCCTCGGCACAGCTCAGCATTCTGGCAACCCAGTGCGGCTTGCCGTGACACAGCGCGTCCTCGTCGCTGTCAAAAAACCGGTAGGCACGCGGATCAATCAAGGGTGCCTCGGGCTTGGCGCGATACAGGGCCCGCAACAAGGGTGACACATGCTGCTGCGACAGCGCCTCTATGCGCTGGGTAATCTCCAGATCGTCAATCTCGGCCAGATCCGCCACCACCGACAGGCGCACATGCAATACCGCCAGACAATTGTCGTAAACATACAAACACGCCTCTCGCACATCCGGCTCAGCCGACAATCCGGCAATGGTCACCACTGCCGAAGGCTGATAAATCAGGGGGAAATTATCATGTTCAAGCGAGCCATAACCCATCGGCCAGGGGTTTTCGCTGACGGTGACCGAGGCAAACTCCGCCAGCCGCTTTTTCAACAAGCGATAACGTTGATCGTTATCCACCACCCGCTCCGACTGCCAGCTCACCGGCACCGAGATCGGCGCGTAAATCTCAAAATCCAACATAGTTAAGGGACGTCACTCAAAGCCAAACCCACAACAGATGATCCTAGCAGAACCGACCGAGCCCCGAGCGATAAAACCTCAAGCTAAGCCTCTGGAGTCGACCCACCCGACTCCACAAAACGCTTCAGCGCCTCGTTTTCTGCCTGCATACCCTGCTGCAATGCCCGTCCCGTAAACAAGTGCGCCAGCCATGCCAGAGGCCCGGTCACCGGCAGCTCATTGCGGTAGCGCACACCGCCCGTTGCCAGTGGCTCAATCGTCCGACAGCGCTCGCCGTAAGCGGCCTTGGTAAACCAGCCCAGATCACACCAGCGCAGAAGTCTGCCTGGCACAGCCTCCAGTACCTTGTGCTGCACCGACATCACCCGTCGTCCAAGGCGTACGGTTACATCAACCAGCTCTCCCTCAGCACACACACCGCTGGCCTTAATCAACCAGGGATTCCATTGGGAGTAACTGTTGAAATCCGCAATCGCGGCATAGACCGCCTCGGCATCGGCGTTGATATCCAGCTCGGTGGTGTAGTGGAAGTTGGGGAACATAAAGAGCGCTCGTGGTAAGTAAATAACTTGGGGAAGTCCAACTAATTGAGATAAGCGTCTACTACTTGGGGCGAGGTTCCCCGGCGCCGCAAGGTGGGAACTGCCACAACTTGTTATTTATACTCACACTGACCTCAGCAAATCAGACACAGATGCATCCAGCACTTGCCAGGATGTTCGGCAAGTTGCCCCATCGAAGTCTGCACGAATTGACACTGCTTGCCACGGATGTACGACGTTTCGGGACTCACGCAGTGCATGACCAAACTTTCCCCTATCCGTTTTGATCCAGCCCACATCAGTCGCAACATCAATTAGCGCGTTAAGGGTCCAATCTGGAATTGCGATTGCTTTACCATTCTTGTCTTTCGGAGCTCGACGTGACTGGTAAGCAATAGACGCCGAGAGTTGAGCTCTAGCGAGCAATAAGCCCTCCAAGATGCTACCCATAAGAATGACGGCAGAGGTAAAGGCCTCTACGTGAACGCACTTTTGGGCCTCAAGCCAGCGTCTATTGATTTCTTCTGTAAGCCCTGGCAACGACGACGTCAGCGCAGAAAAATCTGGGGGGCCATGGATGATTTTTTTAGGCTTCTCGAAAGCGCCGGTGTCAGTGAATTTGATTGCACTCTTAACATAGCCCGCCAAGGCCTCTAGCCTTACACGTCGACTGTTTGCTTGGAAATCGAGGTCGTTGGACATCGAGCCGAGCAATGATGCCGGTAGCCCCTCGATACCTTCTAGGATCATGCGCACCTCTCGGATCTTTGCATCGACCTCGCGAAGTCCAGAGAAGTCGTCAGTTCTGGCGAATCCTCGACTGTCCGATATCTCCGCTAAGGCCCCTGTTAGAAGATTAAGTGCTTGTCCTTTTTCCATGGTATCGGTGGTACCCCTTTATGGAGCTAACGTCTGTAGCTGCGGCAAATTGCAAGCACAGCGAGTAATTTGTCAGAAAGCTTACATTTGTTAGACTTTTTCATTTTCTAAATCCGGGTGATTGAGAGTTTCTTCTAGGCCGTCATCTGATGACGGCAATGGCTCTTCGTTAACATCCTCACTATCAGGCACATCTTCTTTATCAATTTGCTCTATTGATTTTGGGGGGTAACCAAAGACCTCATTGAAGGCTTCTGCAAACTCTGCGGTGGACCGGAATTCCTTAAAACAAGGCCACTCAGCATAATCCACTTCAGAAACACTGCCAGAACTTCCTATTCTCAACATCAATTTCTTTGCGTCATCAAAGTCGTCTCTTAATACTGATACACACAAATTGTAATTATCACCACAAGCCGACCAGTCTTCAGTATCAAGTATTTCTTGACAGCGATCATTATCTCCGGAGAATTTGTAAGCGAGCGCTCGATTAACAACGTAAACTAATCTATCCCCTTCAGACCCCCACTTCTTAAGTGTGCAGCAAGCAAAATCTAAAAGATTTTTTGCTAGCCGATAGTTTTCTTCAATCAAAAGTTCATATGTAAAATGAGAGAGACTTGATTCAGCTTTTTTTATATCGGCAGGGCTAAGCTTTCGCCAAAGTACTTGAGAAAGTTTAAGCCCTATTTCATACAACACCTCAAACGATTGCCGAAGGTATTTTTTGTCGACCTTTAATTTTTTTCTTACACAAATATCACTACCTAAAACCACTTTATTATTCTTGCAGACATTAATATATTGATCTGATACCACTCCGTCGCAGTGAACAAACAGATTTCTTCTCTCCGTCAACTCAATAAATGACGGCCACGACTCAAGTCCTTTGGTCAATGGAATAGAAAAAACTCTTTCCATCCATAAAAACTGATCGGAATGACTAGATCTCAGAATAGACTCCACCTCCTTTGCAAATATTTTTTCTCGCGCGGCATTCACGCTTCCAAGGTTTACCAACTCAGAAAGGGATATGTTTTTTTCTTCAGAATTGATAATTTCTGGCTTATATCTAAGTATCTGGGTAATTAATTTACCCAAGTAAGAATCGTATTCAGAGACGAACGAGACCACAAAATTCCTAGGAAGCAATTCTAAAACTGTCTTTGCTCGATCGCTACGATGTCCGAGCCTTGAAGATCGTTTTACATCTTTGAAGTCGAGCTTATATGAAGTACTTCCTTCGGTCTCTTCAATTTTTTCTGCTTTCTCGTCTAGGAATGCCTTGTGTTTTTTTGCTGAATCCTGGGCCACAACTGATGCCATGGCCATTTGATAGGGGACAACTTCATGAAGCGCAACAAGCTTATGAAGATAGTTATCAACAATCTCATGGAGTTCTAGATCTTCTGACATCGGAATCTCAGTAATTAATTCATCAAACCTTATTAGTATCGTTCCAATAGCCTGCCAATGAAGACACCGTCCTCATTATAATTACTATCGGGAAGTCACGACAATCATGTCGCCCGCCGCAACCCCCTTAAATAAAAAGTAAATCCTAACCCCAAAATTCACCACCAAAAATGCCGCGAAACACTCACGATAAGTTCTCGGCGACAGACATACTAGACGCATTCTGGCAGTTCGCCGCGCTGCTTCGAAAAATGCGGTCAAATACATCGGGAAATTATTTAAGACACCAGCAGCACGCGCCCCGAGACGAGGCCTTGCGCTGTAATTTTGAGGTAGGCGTTTTGTCATTCTGCCTCAATTCCCTATGTGGCGGTGTTACTGACTGCGGCTTAATCGATACCGCTATCCGCGTATCGCGTTAAATGAGCATAAAGTCTGTCGTCATAAAAATATAGTGGATTTTCAGCGGCTGTCATTACGCCATTCAGACGGGTATGGATACGCGCATAAAAAAAGGCCTCTCAATGAGAGGCCTTCTCGGGTGTGGGATACCGGTTGGCGTACCGCCGGATAGACGGTGCTTAGAGCAGCTCTATCGCAACCGCGGTGCCTTCCCCGCCGCCAATGCACAGCGAGGCGATGCCGCGTTTCAGGCCGCGCTGTTTGAGGGCATGGATGAGGGTGACGAGTATCCGCGAACCCGAGGAACCGATGGGGTGACCGAGGGCGCAGGCGCCGCCGTGGACGTTGACTTTGTCAGCGTCCAGGCCCAGTTCCTGTATCGCCAGCAGGGTCACCACGGCGAAGGCTTCGTTGATTTCGAAAAGGTCGACGTCGTCTTTGCTCCAACCCGCCTTTTCGAGCACTTTGTTGATCGCGCCAATGGGCGCCAGGGTGAACTCGGCGGGCAATTGGGCGTGGCTGGCGTG
>CERC01015030.1_pt1 | contig 18850 bp, 19 predicted proteins | sample 530921 | NCBI WGS metagenome assembly CERC01 (sample SAMEA2621099, study PRJEB7988) | marine metagenome | isolation source: saline water (ENVO:00002010), including
GCAGCCCCGCCAACCAGCCGATCTCTGAAATCCTGAAATGGGCCGATCACGCGCCATATGCCCGCCTGTCATCGGGCGATAGGCCCTTGCCCCCGGAAATCGTGCGCTGCTGGCGGCTGTTTTCCGGCACGGCGGAAAGCAATTTCGTTTGGCAGGGCAAACTTTCGGGCACCGTCTGGGCAAATTACATGCTGCTGGGGACGCAATGGATCGGGAATCCCGGCGGTGCACCGTTTGGTATTGGTGAAGTGCCACGTTTTCTGACCAACAGCACGCTTGAAAGCTTCATGCAGGATCAACCGGATGCTTCCTGTTTGCGGTGCCATGCCCGCGCAACAAGTGACGCCGGACAGGTTGCCAACTTTACCTTTCTGCTTGATCCGGGCAGCTAACCGATCACGAACAGAGAGAACTTCCAATTTTCACTGATTGCCACTAGCATGCATCGCAACATTTGCCGCACCCAAAAACAAAGAACAGCGGCGAATTCAGGGAGGAAATATGCTGGGCAGTCGTTCTGACTATGCTTCGGTGCGTTCAAGTTTTGCCTGGAACGTGCCGACCCACTTCAATATCGGCGTTGATGTCTGCGACAAATGGGCGGACGACCCGGATCGTTTGGCATTGATGCATCGCAGGCGTGATGGCACGCGCCGTGACTATACATTTTCACAGATCAAACGCCTGTCAAACCGCTTTGCCAATGTCATGCGCCGTCATGGCATACGGCGTGGCGACCGGGTCGGGATCCTGTTGCCGCAAAGTCCGGAAACCGCGATTGCCCATGTTGCGACTTATAAAATGGGCGGTATTGCCGTGCCGCTCTTTACCCTGTTTGGGGTTGATGCGCTCGAATATCGTCTGGGGAACTGTGCGGCCAAGGCACTGGTGACCGACAAGGAAGGGGCCGCCAAGATCGCCGAAATTCGCGATCTTTTGCCCGCCCTTGAATATGTCTATGTGATCGATGGGGCGCCAGACAACTGTTTTGATTTCAAGGCCCTGTCATCAGAAGCCAGTGACGATTTCGAACCGGTCAACACCCGTGCCGATGAACCGGCACTGATTATCTATACATCCGGCACCACAGGTCAGCCCAAGGGGGCGTTGCACGCCCATCGGGTGTTGCTGGGGCATTTGCCCGGCGTTGAAATGTCACATGATTTCTTCCCCGAAGACGGCGATGTCATGTGGACCCCGGCTGATTGGGCGTGGATTGGCGGGCTTCTTGATGTCCTTTTGCCCGCCTGGCATCACGGCGTGCCTGTTGTTGCCCACCGGTTTGAAAAATTCACGCCCGAGGATGCCTTTCGCCTGATGGCCGAATATGGTGTGCGCAATACTTTCCTGCCACCAACCGCGCTCAAGATGATGCGGGCCGCGGGCGATGATTTGGCGCAAAAATTCAATTTCAAACTTCGCTCTATTGCAAGCGGTGGTGAGACATTGGGTGCGGAATTACTTGATTGGGGGCGTCGGGTGTTTGATGTCACCATCAACGAGTTTTATGGCCAGACCGAATGCAACATGGTGGTTAGTTCCTGTCAGTCGATCATGGACTCAAAACCCGGTGTTATGGGCCGTCCGGTGCCCGGTCATGATGTTGCGGTGATTGATCTGGGGGGAACGGTGCTTGAACCCGGTGAAATGGGCCGCATTGCCGTACGTGCGCCTGATCCGGTGATGTTCCTTGAATACTGGCGCAATCCCGAAGCCACCCGCGACAAGTTTGTTGGTGAATGGCTTCTGACCGGGGACATGGGCAGTGTCGATGCCGATGGGTACATCCGCTTTGTCGGTCGCGATGATGATGTCATCAGTTCGGCGGGGTATCGTATCGGGCCGGGGGAAATTGAAGACTGTCTGATTGCCCATCCTGCCGTTCGCATGGCCGGTGTGATCGGCAAGCCCGATGATCAGCGCGGCCAGATCGTAAAGGCCTTTGTCGTATTGGCCGATGGTTTCGCCGAAAGTCCGGAGCTTGAAAGCGAAATCAAGAACTTCGTCAAAACCCGATTGGCCGCACACGAATACCCGCGCGAGATCGCCTTCCTTGATCAATTGCCGATGACAACCACCGGCAAGGTCGTGCGGCGGGCCTTGCGCGACATCACCTGATATCGTGCCCGGATTTCAAATCGTTCCCAAAACGGTTTTGTATAAAACAAGGCCGGGTCCTTCTGGATCCGGCCTTGCGTGTTTAAGGTCATGTGTGCCTGATGGCTATTCGTTGCGCAACAACGGCGCTGCCGGACTGCGCAGAGCCTGCCATGTGCCGACAAAACCGGCTGCCAGCGTCGCAAACAGGCCAATCGCAATCGGTCCGATGATGGTCATCGGCAACAGCACCCAGTTGGCCTCCATGATCAGCACCAGCACCGACCAGGCCGCAACCGACCCGACAAAGGCCGCAATCACACCGGTGGCAAGACCAAGGATCCCGTATTCCAGCGCATAGGCATAAAGAATGTTGGACCGTGTCGCGCCCAGTGTCTTGAGCACTACCGCGTCATAGATCCGCTTGCGGCGACCGGCCGCAACTGCCCCGCCAAGGACAAGCACGCCAGCGACAATCGCAATCATGCTGGTCGCATTAAGGGCTGTACCGATCCCGGCCAGAATGGCATTGGCGGCCTCAAGCGCCTCACGCACGCGAATGGCTGAGACATTCGGGAAGTCCATACCGATCATGCGATCGACCGGTTCTTCCATTTCGCGCGGCATATGGGCGGTGGCGATCAGGCTATAGGGCGCCTTGTCGATCAGACCCGGTGAGAACACCATCGCGAAATTCATACGAAGGCTTTGCCATTCGATCTCGCGCCAATTGGCGATCTCGGCGGTGATGTCGCGACCCAGCACATTGATGGTCAGGGTGTCGCCCGGCTCTAGGTCAAACGCGCGACCGATATCCGCACTGATCGACACCAGCGGCTTTGACGCATCATTGTAATCAGCTGACCACCATTCACCGCGCACCAGTTTGGTTTCAGGCGGTGCGGTTGCGGCAAAGGTCAACCCGCGATCACCGCGCAGGAACCAGCGATCATCACCTGGTCCGACATCGTTGGAATTAACGCCATCAACCGCCGTCACACGACCGCGCAGCATCGGAGTTTGTTCGATATCCGAAACATTATCCTGTGCCAGAAGCTGATCGCGGAACTGGTCGATCTGATCGGGGCGAATATCGAGGAAGAAGAAGGCCGGGGCAGAATCCGGCAGGTTCTCGTTGATCTCGTTATCAAGGTTGCCCTCGATCCCCGAAATCGTCACCAGCAGTGTCAGGCCCAACCCAAGCGACAGCGCGACGGGGACGGTGCTTGCCCCCGGACGGTGCAGGTTGGCAAGTGCCAGTCTGGAAAAGGCACTGCGCCCCGTAATTAAACGTTTCGAAAGGGATACGATACCGCGCCCGGCAAAGGTGAAAATCACCACCGCCGCCGCCGACCCGCCAATAAAGCCAAGGGCAATCGCCTTGTCGGTCGCAGTCAGCACCGTCAGGATCAGCAACAGAACAAGCGGCACACCGATATAGGGCAGGTCGCGCTTGCGCACAGGACTGCCGCTAAACAGTCCGGCACTGGCGCGGAACAATCGTGCCGCCGGGATTTCGCGTGCGCGCAACAAGGACGGCAGGGCAAAGACCAAAGTGGTCAGTACACCAAAGCTGGTGGCAATGATCAGCGATGGCAATGCCGGGCCCAGCGTCACATCAATTGGCAGCCGCCCGGCAAGGGCCGGCGCAATCAATGCCGGTGTCACCGCGCCGATCAGAAGCCCGATGGCAATCCCGATCAGGGCCAGAACAAGGATCTGCAGGAAGTAAATCCGAAGCACCAGCGCATGCGACGCGCCGATGGATTTAAGCGTGGCAATGACGGATGTTTTGCTTTCGATATGGCTGCGCACCGCATTGGCCACACCAATACCCCCGACCAAAAGGGCCGAAAGACCAACAAGGGTCAGGAACAGGGTCAGGCGCTCGATAAAGCGTTTCAGGCCGGGGTTGGCATTGGCCGTATCGCGAATACGCCAGCCTGCCTCTTCGAACCGCTCTTCAAGGCGTTCGCGAAAGGCGGTCGGGGTTTCATTATCATTGATATCCAAAGCGTAATAATAGCGGATCAGACTGCCCGGCTGCACCAGCCCGGTCTCCATCAACCCGTCCATCGAGACCATCAGGCGCGGGCCAAAGTTGAAAAAGCCAACGGCCTTGTCGGGCTCGGTCTTGATCACACCACGAATCTGCACATCAATATCACCAAGGGCGACCGTGTCACCGACATCGATCCGAAGCCGTTCAAGCAAGCCTGCCTCGGTCACAGCCCCCCAAACGCCATCCTTTTGTTCAAGGATGCCCTCAAAGGGAACCCCATCGGCAAGCTCCATCTCGCCAAACAGTGGATAGGCGTCATCAACCGCCTTAAGCTCCACCAGTCGGCGCTGGTCCGGGCCATAGGCCGTGGTGCGCATGGTGGCCAGTTCGGCGACGCGTTCAGTGTTTGCGCGCAGCCACTCGATCTGATCGCCGGTCGCTTCCTGATGGGTCAGGCGCAGTTCAACATCGCCGCCCAAAAGCTTCCGCCCGTCACGCTCCAGTGCCGATAGAACGGATTCCGAAACGTTTCCCACAGCCGCAATCGACCCGACGCCAAGCGCCAGACATGCCAGAAAAATACGAAAACCTGATAATCCGCCGCGCAACTCGCGCCGACAGACCCGCCAGGCAATGGACCATAGGCGGTCCGCACCGTCAGTGGGGGAAAGGGATGTACTCATGACTGCGATTCCAGATGCGAAACGATTTCGCCGTCGCGCAGCATCACCGTACGGTCGCACCGCTTGGCAAGGGCAGGGTCATGGGTAATCAAAAGCAGGGTCGAGCCGCGCCGCTTGGTCAGATCAAACAACAGTTCGATAATCGTTTCACCGGTCGTGCCATCAAGGTTGCCGGTTGGTTCGTCGGCCAGCAAAAGCTCAGGGTCGGTGGCAAGTGCGCGTGCAAGTGCAACGCGCTGTTGCTCCCCGCCCGATAGCTGGCCCGGATAGTGATCGGTGCGATGACCCAGCCCGACATGCTCCAACTCTTCGCGCGCCTTTTCAAAGGCATCCTTGCGCCCGGCGAATTCCATCGGAAGCGCAACGTTCTCCAGCGCGCTCATGGTCGGGATCAGGTGGAAGTCCTGAAATACGATGCCGACATGATTGCGGCGATACAGGGCCAATCCGTCTTCATCAAGGGCGCGCAGGTCCTTGCCACACACCTTCACAACGCCTTCCTGGGCTTGTTCCAGTCCGGCAATAACCATCAAAAGCGATGTCTTGCCCGACCCCGACGGCCCGACAAGCGATACGCGTTCGCCTGCACCAATCGAAAGATCAACCCCTTTAAGGATCTCGACAATCCCGGCCGGACCTTGCAGCCGCAGCTTCAGGTTCTGCACATCAATTGTCTGTTTTGGCGCTTCACCAGACGCGGCGACATTTTGTTCCGGTATCGTGGTGGTTTCGGTCACACTCATTTCGGGTCCTATCGGGTTGTCCGTTGCAAGATCGGCAAAGCAGGCTAAATAGGTTTACGGATCAGGACGTTTCTGGTTCAGACTTCTTTTGATCTGAACGACTTCTGTCTGCGTTCATCAAGGGTAAACGTTCGGAAACCGCTCGGGCAAGTTCGCAGCATATTAAGGTGAGATTTGTAATGAATTCGGTGTTTGGGCAAGGTCACACTGTAAACAAGTTCACGTACAAATTGGCAAAACAGTTGCGTAAATCTGCCACGCAGGCATGCGCAGCCCTTGCCATTGCTGTCTTTGCCCTGGCCGGATTTTCGTATGAAACGCGGGCGCAGGAAAGTGATCAAGCGACCAAAACCCTTGTATTGTTTGGCGACAGCCTGATGGCCGGTTACGGCCTGGCCCATGAAAATGGCTTCGCACCCAAGCTTGAGGCGGCCCTGAAGGATGCAGGTCATGATGTGGAAGTCGTGAATAGTTCCGTCTCTGGCGATACCACCGCGGCGGGTCTTGCGCGCCTTGACTGGGCACTGGTTGACAAGCCTGATGCGGTCTTGCTCGAACTTGGTGCCAATGATGCACTACGCGGTATGGAGCCATCCCAGACCCGTGAAAATCTGGCAGAAATCCTTGAAAAGCTGCGCGGCATGGATGTCGATGTCTTGCTGGCTGGCATGATGGCGCCGCCCAATATGGGAACGGCGTATGGTAATGAATTCAACAGCATCTATCCTGATCTCGCCAGCCGCTATCAGGTTGATCTTTACCCGTTTTTCCTTGAAGGCGTTGCCGCAGAACCCAGCCTTAATCAGGATGACGGCATGCATCCCAATGCAGATGGCGTGGACGTTATCGTCAAAAGTATCCTGCCAGATGTGATCAATCTGCTGCAGACATCAGACGCCAGCTAACAAGGCCAAGATCCTGCGGCTGCCGGATAATTCAGGCATTTATCGGTTCCTGAAAGCCACCATCCGGTTACGTTGGCATAATACCGGCACGTCACCCCTCTAATCAAAACGTCTCCTGTTAATATCCCCACAGGTTGGCTCATCAGACGGCCGGACAAACACCGTGCCGAGCGTTTCTTGCGCCCGATTTGAATGTTGTGCGTAAAATGGGCTGTTTCCAAGGGGTTATGCGGTTTCCGGCAGGTTATAAAATTTCGCAAGTGCGTAAATCAGCGCAATTATGCCGCTTGTGGCCAATAAAAAACTGCATATGTAGATAGAAAATGTCAACAACCCGGAACGATTTATCGGTCAGACCGTAAGTATCCCTGTGGCGTTTACCAGAAACGCAAATAATATAATCAAATCAAATGTTTAATTATGCGTTTCGGGTGGTGCGTGCGCCGTGAATCTTGCCTGAAAATCCCCATTTGGGGACCAAAACATGGGGTTTGGTGTAAAATTAACACCTCATTTACTTTCGGTTATGTTTCGAACTGGCTTTACGTTAACTGCATATGTTGTTTTAGAGGAATGCTTCTGACAGGGGATCGACGACAATTTCGGTTTTTGACGGTTTTGCCTCCGCCGACGAATTGGAGCCTCTAGGTGGCGAAATCAAAAAATAATGTTTAATGTCCGTTACTTAATGGAATCCGTAACGAGTATCTTCAATCTGCAACCTGTGGATAACTGCGCAAAGGTCAAAACGGGTGTATGACGCCAAGGAAATACACGTAATTCATCAAAAAGTGCTTTATATCAATTGCTTGGTATTTTTCAGTGGACCCCGTTTGTTTCCAGGGAGTCGCAAACCGGCCTGTGAATGAATCGGAAGCGATTCAATTTTGACTGCAAATGCAGTTGCAGGGGCCGGACTCCGTCGATACACTTCCTTCTTATGCTGCTGAATATCGGGCGCTCTTTTGCGTTTCTCATGTTCGGTTGTGCTAAATTAATTAAATAATTCAATGCCTTAAAGGGATTGTTCTGTGTCGTCTTCTTCCACCGTCAAGCAGTCCTACACCATTCCCTGTTCTTCGATCTTCCGCGACGCGGTGCTGCAACTGGCAGAACGGCGCGGTGTGAATGCCGCCGATCTGGCGCGCTCGGTCATGCTGATCGTTCCGGAAAAGGCGATTGAGGATTATCAGGACCCCGGCGACCCGCCCAAGGGGGACCGTGAAACCATCGTGTTGAAGTCCGGCCCGGCCGAAGGGCGGCCCTGGCGGCGCAAACCCCGCCTGCAATTGCGCCTGCCACCGGGCTTTTCGGTGGTCACCGTGCGCAAGGCGTTGCAAATGGCGATTGATTTCGACGCGGGGGATGTGAATATGCGCGTCGAGAAGTCAGATGTATTGGCTGCTGAACGCGCTGCCCTCGAAGAAGCCCGTGCCCTGAAGAAACGTCAGGCAGAGCCACCTGTCGAACTTCTACAATCGCGTGAAGAGCTCGAACGTCTCCGTCAAATTGTTGATAACCTTGCCTTTGATCCGCTTGATCGTGGCGTCACTACCTTTAACGAGGCGCTCCACGTCATGGGCTTTCCGCCAAGCGCCCGGCCCGATATGCGCGCGATCCGGTCGAAATATCGCGTTCTGGCCGCCATCCATCATCCCGACAGCAATTATGGCTCCCACCAGCGCATGACGCAGCTCAATGCCGCGATGGAGATATTGCGCAAACACGTTTCCTGATTGGGCATATTGTGCGCCATGACAAACCGATCCACGGCCCCTTGTGGAAGGGTTCGCGCAATGCTTAGATGTAAGAAAGTCGATTTCTGGTTTGGCGACCGGGCACAAGAACCGGCCACCCCGACCAGCCAGCAATGGGAGACAGCATGACGGCGGAATTTCGGGCGGCACATGCCAGCGGTGAAAACTGGGCCTCGGTCGCATCCGAGCTTGCCGAACTTCTGGAAAAAGAACCATTACCAGAACAGGCGCTGGCTTTTTTGTATGTCTCCGAACCGCTTGCCGGGGATCTTGGCAGTATCCTGACCTTCCTGCGTTCGCGCCTGTCGATTGAACACTGGATCGGAACGTCCGGTGTTGGAGTTTGCGGATCAGGGCGCGCCTATTTCGGGGTTCCGGCGGCATCTGTCATGATCGCCCCGTTTGCCCGTGATGACTTTCACATCTTTGAACCCCTTAAAACCGAAGCCGATCTGGACGCCCCCGAACTGCAAAAGGCGATTGATCGTCTGCAACCGATCTTTGGTCTGGTGCATGGTGACCCGGGCGCACCTGACAGCCTCGGTCAATTGGCCGAGCTCGCAAGGTTGGGCTCGACTTATCTGGTTGGCGGGATTGCCTCGGGCGAACGCGGTGCGCCACAGATTGCTGATCGCATTGTCGATGGCGGCCTTTCGGGTGTTTTGTTTGACGGTAAAACCAGTGTTCAGGTAGGTATCAGTCAGGCCTGCACGCCGGTTGGTCCGGTCCATCGCGTGACCGAGGGGCGCGAAGGCATTGTCTCGACCCTTGATGATCGTCCAGCCCTTGAGGTGCTTAAGGAAGAACTCGACGCCGACGGTGGGGAACAATCCATGGCATCGGGGCGGTATCATGCGGCCCTGATGGTGCCGGGGTCGGACACCGGCGACTTTGTCGTGCGCAACCTGATGGGGGTGGATCCCCACAACAACATGATCGCGATCAGCGGTGATGTGCAGGCGGGCGATGCCATCCGCTTTGTCCGCCGCGACGGGGCAGCGGCCGAACAGGATCTGCGGCGCATGCTGGCTGATTTACAGAAACGTCTGCCGGGCAAGCCGCGCGGGGCGCTGTATTGCAGCTGTGTTGCCCGTGGCCCGCATCTGTTTGGCACCGAAAGCCGCGAAATGATGATCATCCGCGATGAACTGGGCGATCTGCCGCTGACCGGCTTTTATGGCAATGGCGAAATCTGCAATGACCGCTTCTATGGATATACCGGGGTTCTGACCCTGTTTATCTAGGTCCTGACGCCAGAGCCGCCTCATACCCCGTCACAATAAATTTGCCCGCCAACGGTTTCATCGCGCGGCCAAGCGGATATATTCATACCATTGCAAAATCATGTGCCGCCCCGATTCAGCGGTTCTGGCGGCACAAAACAGGGGAATTTCATATGGAATATCGTCGACTGGGGCGTACTGATATTGATGTCAGTGTGATTTGTCTGGGCACCATGACCTGGGGCCAGCAGAACACGCAAGACGAAGCTTTCGAACAGCTTGATTACGCCACTGCCAACGAAATCAATTTCATCGACACAGCCGAAATGTATCCGGTCCCGGCGATGGAAGAGACCTTTACCAAAACCGAAACCATCATTGGTAACTGGCTTGAAAAGCGCGGCCGTCGTGATGATCTGGTGATTGCCACCAAGGTCGTCGGTCCGGCGGATCGTTTCCCGTATGTGCGCGGTGGGCCGCGTCTGACCCGCGGGCAAATCTTTGAGGCGATTGACGCATCGCTTGCGCGCCTGAAAACCGATTATGTCGATCTTTATCAGCTTCACTGGCCGGATCGGAATTCCAACTTCTTCTCCAAGCTGGGCTATACCCATGACGCGGAAGAACAATTCACCCCGATCGAGGAAACCCTTGGCGCCCTTGATGAGCTGGTCAAGGCTGGCAAGGTCCGCCATATCGGTTTGTCGAATGAAAGCCCTTGGGGCCTGATGAAGTTCCTTGAGCTGGCCGAAAAGAATGGCTGGCCGCGGGTGGTCTCTGTTCAGAACCCCTACAGCCTTCTGACCCGGCAATATGAAGTCGGTCTGGCCGAATGTTCGATCCGCGAAGATGCCGGTCTTTTGGCCTATTCGCCGCTGGGCGGTGGGGCGCTGTCGGGCAAATATTTGGGCGGTGCGCGTCCCGAAGGTGCGCGTTCCTCTGTCTGGCCCCAGTATTTCGGGCGCTATCTGACCGAAAACGGGGTCAAGGCAACCGAAGCCTATGTGAAGCTTGCCAAGGATAACGGCCTTGATCCGGCACAGATGGCGCTGGCCTATGTCAATTCGCGCCCGTTCCTGACCTCGAACATCATTGGCGCGACCAGCATGGAACAGCTCAAATCCAATATTGGATCCGCCAAAATCACCCTGTCGGACACTGTTCTCGAAGAAATCGAAAACATTCACAAAATCTATACCTATCCCTGCCCGTAAGGAACTGAAGGGATATCCTTGGCGGCAACGTCACAGGATGGTCAGATTTTGACCCCAAACTTGGGAGATGCGGCGCGGTAATCCATGCCTCGCCGTATCCCTCACCACCGAGACGGAGGCGACCCATGGTTAAGCGTATCAACGGCAAGGAAGCTGATCTCGGGGATATGACGGTCCGCCGCATTTTACCTCACCGCGAGGTACGTTCTGTCGGTCCGTTTGTGTTTTTTGATCACATGGGCCCGGTAAAGTTCGAGCCCGGCCACGGTGTTGATGTCCCCCCGCATCCGCATATCGGCTTGGCCACCGTCACCTATCTGTTCAATGGTGCGATCCTCCATCACGACAGTCTGGGCAGCAATATCGAAATCACCCCGGGTGATCTCAACTGGATGCATGCGGGCCGGGGTATTACCCATTCCGAACGCGAAACCGAGATCGTGCGCAATTCGGTTCATGCCCTTCATGGCTTGCAGCTTTGGGTTGCCCTTCCCGAAGAGGACGAGGAATCCGATCCCGCCTTTTATCATGTACCGAAGGATGATCTTCCAATCATCGAGGATGCCGGGCTTCATATGCGCCTGATCGCGGGCGAAGCCTTTGGCAAAACTGCCCCGGTGCCGGTCAAGTCCAAGCTCTATTACCTGGATGTCGCCATTGACGAAGGCGCGCAGCTTGTCCTGCCTGGCGAAAATCAGGAAGGGGCGATTTATGTTGTATCCGGCACGCTAATGGTCGACGGCGAAAGTCACGAACCACAAAGCCTTCTATATGTCGCGCCCGAAGAAATCCCCGATATCGTCGCCAAAACCGATTGTCGTGTGATGTTGCTCGGCGGGTTGCCGCTTGGCAAACGTCACATCTGGTGGAACTTTGTTTCCAGCAGCAAGGACCGGATTGAGGCGGCCAAGTCTGACTGGGCGGCGGGCAATTTCCCGCAAATCGATGGTGAAGACGACGCTTTGCCGCTGCCTGCGCGCTCGACCGGATAATATCCATATACTATTCCTTCTTGAGCCGCTTTTGACCCACCCCCGAACTATAATTGGATTGAAGACATGCGTTTGTTTGTTGGTGTGGAAATTCCCCACGATATTGCGGTCGAACTTTATCCGCTGGGGCGTGCAATCAAGGGGCTTGATCCCCAGACCCCGGAAAACATGCACATCACCCTGAAATTCATCGGTAATGTCGATCCGGGGCTGGCAGGCGAGATTGACAAGGCCCTCTCGCAGGTCAAATTCGACCCCTTTGATTTGCAGGTATCCGGACTTGATATGTTTGCATCCAACCGCAAGGTCCGCATTTTCTGGGCCGGGGTAAAGGATCAACCGGCGTTGCACACGCTTGCCAATCGGGTGGAAAATGCGCTTCTCGCACTTGAAGAATGCCCGGATATGGATATGCGAAAATTCACCCCGCATATCACGCTGGGCCGCAATCGCGATGCCGCGCGGGCTTCCATCGAACAGGCGATTGTCGATCATGGGGATGTGACCTCGCGGGTGTTCACCGTTGATCGTTTCTGCTTGTATGAAAGCCATTCAACAACGGATGGTCCGGAATTTCGCGTGATTGCCGCCTATGATGGCAAGGATGGCCCGCTTCCTGAACCAGACCTCTCAGAGGCCTTCGCAACAGAGGATTTTCAATGAAACTAGGCTTTATCGGAACCGGCGCAATCAGCGATGCGGTCATTCGCGGTCTTTTGACATCTGACTATCCGGTGTCCGAAATCATCGTTTCACGCCGAAGCGCGCATATCTCCGCAAAGCTCGCCACCGACTTTGACCGGGTGCGGGTCGAAAACGATAATCAGGCGATCATTGATCAGTCCGATATGATCTTTCTTGCGGTTCTGCCACAGATTGCCGGTGATGTTCTCTCAACGCTGCGCGTGCCCGATGACAAACAGATTGTCAGCCTGATCGCCACCATCCCGCTTGCCGACCTTAAGCTTTGGCTTGGCACCAACGCACAATGTGATCGTGCCATCCCCCTGCCACCGGTCGAACATCATGCCTGTGTCACGGCGGTCTATCCCGGTTCGCCCGATGTCATGGCCCTGTTTGAAAAACTCGGCGGGGCGGTGGCGGCCGAAACCATCGGTGCTTTTGATGGCTACGCGACGGGAAGTGCCCTGATGGCGACCTATTTCACCGTGCTTGAAAGTGCAGCACAATGGATGGTTAAACAGGGATCCGACTATGCCGATGCCAGGCGTTACCTTGCCGCCCTGTTTTCCGGCCTTGCCGGGAACACTGACAAATCCCCCGATCAAAGCTTCGCCGATCTTTATGAAGGTCACGTCACAGCCGGTGGCCTGAACGAACAGGTCGCGCAAACCTTCATCCGCGAAAAGGGCACAGATGCGCTTCATACAGCCCTTGATGAAGTCTTTGCCCGGATCAAGGCGTCGTCAAGCAGTTAGCGACCGGGAATGTGCACTTTACACACTTTTGATTGACAAGGAGCATGTCAGTGTGTAAAGTGCACACATAAAGACTCGCAAGAAGTTCGAGTGGAAAGCCGTGAGTCATCAAGGGTTGTCAGAGAGGGTAATCGCTATGGGTTTTGTAGGGCCAAGCAATAAACTGGGTAGTAAACAATATGACTATACCGAGCAGAGAGATCGTTTCCGCTCTGTTAAAGCATGGCTGGGAACACGTCAGGACAGAAAGTAGTCACTGGCATTTTAAGAAAGAAGGAAACTCTAACTTGTTAACGGTGGTGCATCCCCGCAAGGATAATCCTATTCGTTATATCAAGAAGTTGGAGAAGCTTTCTGGGGTGCCACTCCTGTAATTGGCGCTTCGAAATTGGGGGGAGAGGCGCCTAAGCGCTTCTCTTTCCGCCTCTAAACACAACTTAACGGAAATGTGCAGGCCCCAGAATGCACATTTCATCAAAGGGAAATATGACATGGAACGCAACTACGCCGCGTTCATCCTTAAAGACAGCGATGGTTACACCGTTGTCTTTCCGGATTTGCCTGGTTGCATGTCTGCTGCTTCGACATTCGATGAAGCATACAATAATGCTCGCGAAGTGCTTCCGGCCTATCTGGATACGATGCGCGCCGAAAACATGGATATTCCAGAACCCACACCGTTCGAGAATGCCGTAGCTGACCCTGAAGACACCGACGCTGTTGTCGGTAAACTTCTGGTTCCGGCTAAAATGCCGGGTCATATGGTCAGAACTAATATCACGATTGATTCCTACCTTTTGGAAGCGATCGATAGAATTACGACAAACCGTTCCGCGTTCTTCAATGAGCTTGCGGAACAGGAAGTTAAACGCCGGATTACGGCGTAAAATAAAGCCCCTTAAAGTTTGCATGCAAAGCCCGCGTCACAATTGACGCGGGCTTTTTAGTATTCGTCGTGTAACGACTAGTATTCGCCAATTACGCCGCTTCAGCCTTGTTCTGATACCCCACTGTCAGGCGTTGCTGCCCGCCATTGCCAGCGTCAATCAGATCAACCATCGCATAGCCGAAATCGGCATAGGAAATCCGGGCAACCCCGTCGTGATCGGGGATCAGTGTATCGGTGCCGCGCACATATTGTCCGGTCAGCGGCCCCTCGATCAGCATCGCCGGCGGGCGCAGGCAGGTCCATTGCACATCGTCATACTGATCAAACAGCGCATCCTGCTTCGCACAGGCCTCGGCAATCGGGCGGACGGCATCGGGCAGGAAGTCCGGCGCGCTCAGGACCGTATGCTCGCTGTTATCGGCCAGTTTCAGGCTCGCGGCCCCACCGGTCAGGTAAATCGGGGCTTTGGTTTGACGTGCCGCGTCCAGCAAAACCCGGCTCATCTCAACCAGCAAACTTTCTGATCCGCTGATCGGGCGAAGTGCGCAGACCGCCACATCATGGCTTGCCATCAGCTCGGCAACGCGGTCCGGCTTGGCCAGCACATCAACGCTTTCGCGCGCGACGCTATCAGGCACATCGGCCAGTTTGTGGATATTGCGCGCAATCGCTGTGACGCTATGGCCGCGTTTTAGGGCTTCGTGCAGGGTGGCGGTACCGACATCACCGGTGGCGCCAAACAGGACAATCTTCATCGGAAGTTTCCTTTATATATGTGTGGGGCGTTGTGTTTTTATGTGGTGCGCGGGGCAGGTTCGTTGATCGCGGCTGGTGCTGGTTCAGCCACTGGTGCAGGCGCAGGACGCGCTGCCCGCTGACCCAGCCAGATACTGACCAGCACCACAATCACGCCTGCCATCTGAAGCGGGCTCAGGGCCTCGCCCAGGATGATCCAGCCCAGCAAAACCGCACTGGTCGGGCTCAAAAAGCCAAAGCTTGTCACCGTCGTCGGGCCAAGGCGTGCGATCCCGCGGAACCACAGGTAATAGGTCAGGGCCGCCCCGATCAGACCGAGCCACACCAGACCGGCCAGATTGGTTACGGTCGGGACCGGGAGGCCGGGCTCAAGGATCAGGGCTACCGGGATCATCAGGATCCCGCCCGCGGTTAATTGCCAGGCGGCAAAGGTCAGCGGTGATACTGGCGGCTGCCATTTGCGGGTCATCACCGTACCGGCTGCCATGGATGCCGCACCAAAAAGGGCGGCGGCAATGCCAATCGGATCAAGGCTGCTTGTCGGGCCAAGCACAAGCATCGCGACCCCGATCAATCCCGAAATTGCCGCGATAACACCCAGAATCGTAATGCCCGATCCAAGGGCGAAGCGGGCCAAAAACAGCACCAGCAGTGGCTGAATCGCGCCAAGTGTTGCTGCCACCCCGCCGGGCAGACGATAGGCTGCGACAAACAGCATCGACCAGAACACTGCGAAATTAAGCGCACCCAGAATAAATACCCGTGTGCGCCAGCCGGCGGGTGGCAATTGGCGGACTACAAGCAACAAAATCAGACCGGCAGGCAGCGCGCGCAAAAGGGCGACGGTCAGCGGAAAGCCATCGGGCAGCATTTCCGTGGTGACGATATAGCTACTGCCCCAAATGATCGGGGCAAGTGCGGTGAGGCATAAATCAGTTGTTCGGTTCATGGTGGCATCTCCATTTATCTTGACATCAAGATATATTCAGAAATCTTGACGTCAAGATAAAATTTCGGCAAGAGCTAGAAAGATGTTAATTCCTCCTGCGGATTTGCGTCGCGTATCCGCACAATTCCGGGCGACCGGAACGATCATGTGAATAGTTTGGACCCTGACCATGGATAAAGTTGATCGCATTCTTGCGCAGTGGCGTCGTGAAAGGCCTGACCTTGATGTCACCCAAATGGGTGTCATTGGTCGGATAGGTCATCTGCGCAGCCATTTGAGTGCTGCACATGAACGTGTTTTCAAAAAATACGATCTGTCACTGGCAAGTTTTGATGTTCTGGCAACCTTGCGTCGGTCCGGCCCGCCCTATGCGCTTAGCCCGTCAGAACTCATTGACTGGACCATGGTGACATCGGGCACCATGACCAACCGCCTTGATCGGCTGGAAAAGGCCGGGCTGATTACCCGTCAACGCAACCCCGAAGATGGTCGCGGCTTTGTCATTGCCCTGACTGACAAGGGGTTTGAGCTGATCGACGCTGCCGTTACAGAACATGTCGCCAACCAGCATCAGATACTCGAAGCACTAAACCCCGAAGAGCTCGACCAGCTTGACGGGCTCTTGCGCAAATGGCTGGCTGCGATGAATGCGGCCGGGGATTCAGAAAACAGCTAGATCAGTCATAAAAGACACCCGGGCTCAAAAGCTCAAAGCCCGCGATTTCAAACTCATACATGCCCGACCCATCGGCCTTTTCGGCCCGGGCGATCAGCTTGCCATCCGCATTGCGAAAGACTGCGTGCGCTGTATGCAGGGCGCGGTAACAGTGGCTGCCGTCAGGATAAAGGTACTTGATCATCATGCCTCCGTGCAAAAGGACATCATGAACAAATCCCCCTGACAGCCTGCTGTCAGGAGCCCCGCCAAAGACATTGTATGTCTGAGTATTGCTGGCGCCACATTCGGGGGGCAGCTGGTCGTTTTGTATGCTTGGAAGAATGCTTTCTGGTCAATGGCAGAGAGGAGGGGATTCGAACCCCTGAGGGGCTTACACCCCAACACGCTTTCCAGGCGTGCGCCTTAAACCACTCGGCCACCTCTCCACATGCGATCTTTGATATATCGCGAAAGCGGGCGGACATTAGCCGAGACGCCCGCGCTTGACAAGGCCCAATAAGCCTCTTTTTTTACTTTGCTGAAATCGCCGCAAATGGGCCTGTGGCGCGGGGTGTTTACCTACGGTTTAACCGCCTGAAACCTTTGGCAATGAAGGGGTTGCCATAATCTTTACTTCTTGTTGATGTCTCATCCGTAAGGTTTGAGGTCAGGATTTCCAATCGCTGTGTCGGCCGGGGTACGTCATGTGCCCCTTTACGGCGGCGGCAAAGACCCGTTAGGGTTCGGGTGTTTTTTGCTAATATACCGACCCTGACAGGTAGTTTGGAGAGGATAATGTGGTTTTTCCGGGCGTTGGGATGGATCCTGTTATTTGCCAGCATCGCCGTGCTGGTTGATGATTCCATCACCGCGCTTCAGACAGGCAGTTTTCGACTGGTCGCCGCAGGCGAGCTCTGGTATCGCCTTGATGCTGGCAGCCTCAACCTGCTGCAATCGGTCGTTCAGCGCTATATCTCTGTGTGGGTGTGGGACACGATCTTTGTGCCTGTCCTCCTTGCGCCAGCACTTGTCGTCCTGTTTGTGCCATCCGCGATCCTTCTTCTGCTGACCCGCAAACGCAAGCGTCAGCGCATTTTCTGATATACGGCTTTCCCGATTGATCGATCCGTCATTTGCGTGGCGGGTTTAGTCCTTTGTCGCCTTGTCTGCAGCGGGCCCAACCGCCAAACTGCCCGAAACCAACACAACAACAGGCAGGAAAATCGGCATGAAGGCGTGGATCTGCGACGCATTTGGCGAAGAACCGCAATGGCGTGATGTGCCCGATCCGGTGGTGCAACCCGGTCAGGTTCTGATCGATGTCGCAGCCTGCGGTGTCAATTTCGCCGATACCCTGATCTTGCAGGGCAAATATCAAAAGCGCCCCAGCGGCCCTTTTTCTCCGGGCTTTGAAGTCAGTGGGACCGTGCGCGCCATTGGGGATGGCGTGACCAATGTTAAACCCGGCGATGCGGTGATGGCGATGCCCGACTGGGGTGGTTACGCCGAAATGGTTATTGCCGATGCCAGTCTTGTCATCGCCTTGCCTGATGGTGTTGATGTCAACGATGCTGCTGCCTTTCAGATTGCCTATGGCACCAGCTGGTTTGCGCTGAAATATCGCGCAGACGTCAAGCCGGGCGAGATTGTTCTGGTTCATGGGGCAGCTGGCGGGGTTGGCCTGACCGCGGTTGAATGCGCCAAGCTTTTGGGCGCGACAGTTATTGCCACGGCGGGCGGTGCGGATAAATGCCAGATCGCTCGCGATCATGGCGCAGATCATGTCATTGACTACAAATCCGAAAATATCCGTGACCGGGTGCGTGAAATCACGGCCTCACTTGGGCAGCCCAAAGGCGCAGACGTGGTTTATGATCCGGTTGGTGGCGATGTCTTTGATCAAAGCCTGCGCTGTGTTGCACCCGGTGCGCGCATGCTTCTGATCGGGTTTGCCAGTGGCGCGGTACCCCAAATCCCGGCGAATATCCTGCTGGTCAAAAACGTTACCGCGATTGGCTTTTATTTTGGTGCCTATCTCGAACAGAACGCGGTTATTGCACAACAGGGCATGACAGAACTGCTGGATCGCCTGAAATCCGGGGAAATCCGCCCGATGATCTCTGCGGTGTATCGCCTTGAAGACGCAATGGACGCCTTGGCGTCGATCCGGGATCGTACCGCAACCGGCAAATTGGTGATTGATTGTCGTCCAAACAGGTAAATACGTGGATTTCCTTCATTAATTCGTTGGTATAGGATACTGGCGTCCCAACCACTTCGATGCCGGATTTCGCCGCAATGCCCGACGATAAAAACAGGCCCGATCACGTTCCGTCTTCTCAAAAGACGCGCGATCAGTATGAAAGCTATCCCTATCCGGAACGTAGTCCCGAGGATGAGGACAAACGCCTGATCACCGGATCACCGGGCAACTGGGACGAGGTTGTGCATTTCGTCTTTGGCGGGCGCGATCCATCCGCACAGACCAAAAGCGGCAAGATCAAAATTCTCGTCGCGGGTGGCGGGACTGGCGATGCGCTGGT
>CERC01066745.1_pt1 | contig 18847 bp, 17 predicted proteins | sample 530921 | NCBI WGS metagenome assembly CERC01 (sample SAMEA2621099, study PRJEB7988) | marine metagenome | isolation source: saline water (ENVO:00002010), including
TTCTAAACCAAGTCTGAAGTCTTCAGCAATTTCTTCTTCAATCTTCAATTTGGTCTCCATGTCGAAATGGTTAAAATCAACATTGGGGAAATACATGCGCTTTAGTTCGTAGAAATCACTTTTGAAATCGCGCAAGAAATTGATTTTTTGGAAGGCTGCACCCAATTTTTGAGCAGGATATTTCAGTTCTTGGTATTGTTCTTCGTTTCCATCACAAAAAACTTTAAGGCACATTAAGCCAACTACTTCTGCAGAGCCTAGAATATAAAGGTCATAATCTTCTTGGGTATAAACACGGTCTACCAAATCCATCTTCATGCTCTCAAGAAACTGATGGATTAACTCATGGTCAATGTTATAGGTGTTTACCACATGCTGAAAGCTATTCAGGATAGGGTTCAGGCTAATTTTGGTTTCAATGGCTTGATAAGTTTCTTTCTCTAACTGTTCAAGCATGGCTCTTTGCTCATATCCTAAGAAAGAATCAACTATCTCGTCAGCTAGGCGAACAAAGCCATAAATGGCATAGATGGGATCATGGAGGCGAGTACCTAAACTTCGAATTCCAATGGAGAAGGAAGTGCTATAGGTATTCGTGACCAACTTGCTCACTTTTAATGATACGTTGTCATACAAACTCTTCATCAGACTCTTTTGGCAATTTCATTAGCAACAATTCTTCCAGAAATCAATGCAGGAGGAACACCTGGTCCCGGAACGGTTAATTGTCCTGTGTAAAATAAATTTTTAAGCTTAGAATTGAGTATGCCAGGTTTGAGTATAGCCGTTTGTTTCAGTGTGTTGGCTAACCCGTAGGCGTTGCCTTTAAAGGCGTTGTAGTCGGAAATAAAATCTTTATGAGCATAGCTTTTCATAAACAACACATGCGGAGCAATTGATTCTCCTGTAAGTTGTTCCATTTTTTGAATAAGCATATTGCCGTATCGTTCTCTCACTTCTTCGGTATCGTTTAAATCTACAGCAACTGGAATGAGACCAACCAGTGCATCACAGTTTTCAGGAGCTACGGAAGCATCAGACCTTGAAGCCACAGAAACGTACATCTGCGGTTTAGCCGGCCATTTTGGCTCGTGATAGATTTCTTTCCCATGGGTTCCAAAATCTTCGTCAAAGAATAAGTTATGATGTTCTAACCCCTGAACCTTTTTGTTCAGACCAATATAATACAACAAAGCAGAAGGAGCCATAACTCTGTTGTTCCAATACTGTTTGGTGTAATTGCCAAAGCCTTCGGGCAGTAATTGTTGGTCTACAAATTCATAATCTGCCGCACCTACAACAACATCGGCAGGCACAAAAGCATCGTCTACTTGAATGCCAGTAGCTTTACTGCCTTCAACTTCAATTTTCTGAACGTTTTTGTTGAAATGGAAGGTTACCCCTTGCTCTTCGGCCATTTTTTGCATGGCAATGGCAATTTCAGCCATTCCGCCCATGGGGTACCATGTACCGAGTTTTAAATCGGCATAATTCATTAAGGTGTATAAAGCAGGTATATCTTTGGGCATCGCTCCTAAAAAAAGTACTGGGAATTCAAGAATACTACGAAGTTTAGGATGCTCAAAATATTTAGCCACTAATTTTTTTACAGAGGCAAATAAATCGAGTTTAACGGCCTTTGTGAGACTTTTGAAATCTAAAAATTCGGTAAAAGAGATGCCCGGTTTATCAATAAAACCATCAAATGCAATTTCGTATTTCTGTTGAGCTTCAGCAATAAAGCGGTTCAATTGCTTTCCTGCTCCGGGTTCAAAAGCTTCAAAAGTTGCTTCAATCTTATCCCATGCTGCTCTTATATCAATGTAATCTTCTTTTCCAAAATATACCCTGTAGCCCGGATCCAAGCGGATAAGTTTGTAGTAGTCAGCTGTTTTGTGGCCAAAGTCAGCAAAATAATCGTCAAAAACTTCTGGCATCCAATACCAAGAAGGTCCCATGTCGAATTTAAATCCTTGATTTTCGTAGACTTGGGCTCTTCCTCCTGCAGCGGGCAATTTTTCATAAACCTCAACTTCATATCCGGCTTTAGCCAAATAAGAAGCCGCGGATAATCCGGAAAATCCGGCTCCTATTACAATTACTTTTACTGATGACATGCTATCCCTGATTGTAAAAAGCGACTAAAATAATTATTCATCTGAATAAGTAATGCCAACAGGGGTATTATTGAATTGTTTTGTAAATGTGTATTTATGATAATAAAAGGTGTTCATGCTTCGTAAACAATCAACACTTGTGTTACAAGTAATACCGAAAGTGCAAAAAGTAATCCCTTAACAGCTAAGCGGTAAGTTGTTGCCGGTATAAGCGCCTTAATTTTTAGTCCTATAAACATAACGCCAATGACCAAGACTAAACTGCCCGAAGAAGTGAAAATGGGCTCTTTTGTAAAATCGCCATGAAGCGAAAAAAGCACGATTTGAGCAATCTTTCCTGCCAGAAAGCACAAGTTTGAAGATTGAATAATTTCAGACTTGCTGTGTCTTGATTCCAGCGAATAAATAATCAAAATAGAAGCCATAACATTGGTAAGTCCTCCAATAATTCCGGCAACGAGTCCGAAAACAATCATAGAGAGTATGGGACTTTCTCTTACCCATGTTGAGTTGAGGTTGAATCGGTCAATAAGCAGGTAGAATACAATTGATGCCGCTAACAGGAGCTTAAAGATTTCGCTATCAAAGTAGATCAAAACCTGGGTGCCAATAGCACTTCCAAGCATAGAGATCAGCGCCAGCGGTAAAAAACGTCTAATGGCCTGTAGAAAATTTCCTTCGCTGTAGATACTAATAAGGTTAATCACCACTGATGGAATGGCTACATAAAGAATTGCTGTTTTCATTCCCACAAACATTGCAAGCAAGGGAGTGGCTACCATTGGAAAACCAAAACCTACGCTACCGTGAATTAAAGTGGCAAAACTTAAAATGAGAGAAAGAAGAAGGATAAATTCAGCATCAAGTGCCATTGGGAGCAATAGAGTTTAGAAATCTGGAGGCTAAATTAGAGAAAGCCAGGCACTAAACTAAAGCAACAAATTAAGAATGTTCAGCAACGAAAAAGAGCCGGAAGTCCGGCTCTTTTGAAAACAAGCAATAGAAATTGTTAAACCACAGCTGGTGTTTTGTCTTTCCATTTAGCTACCAAGTCAATATAATCTATGAAGAGGTCATAATCCATCAATAGGTGTTTTTCTCCACTGCTTAGAATGTCTTTGGTTTTTTGATGAAAGTCTTCCATGTCCATTACACCGGGCTGAAAATAGGCCAAAGTGTGTTGTAGACCAGCCTCCAGTAAGAATTTTGCATAGTTTGGTATTTGCGTTAAATCAATAGCCGGACAAAGTTTCAGAAGTTGGCTTGAGTTTACAGTAAGAAATCCTACAAATTCATCAAAATCTTTGGCTTTCCATTGTTCAAAGTTAGACGGCAGCCCTTGGTCTGTAGAAAAACGTTGGTAATCGATATTCGCAGACATGTTAATAGCAGCTTCAGCTGTAACATCAATGTAGCTACTTTCTTTAATGCCTCCCATGTCTGAGGAAGTATAAAGAGTAGGGACTTCTTCTAACATTGACTTTTGCCATCCGTGAGGAACCATGTCGTTAAGGTTATAATAGCCTGCTAATTCGCCTCCTTGGTTCGCATAAGCTGTTACGGCATACGTTGCAAAAGTGTTATTCCCCGGAGTTGCTCCGGCTGTTGGATAAGCACTCACAGGAATTTGTGTTCCGGTATTCCAGCTGGTACGGTTTTCAATTAACCATAGCCCTAATACTGGTGTAAGTGTTCCGGCTAGACTGTGTCCGGCAACAGCTAATTCGGTAATTGAACCAGCATTAGCTTGTAACCATTTAACCAATGAGTCTCCTTCTTGGCCACCGGTTTGTGGCATTTTGTTGAGCAATACATCTAACCCAATGTAAGTGCCAATAGAAATACAACCATCAGTACTGCTTGTAGAGCATGTTGCTACCGGAGAGGGTTGTGCACTAAAAATGTCTCCAGACCAAGGAACTACTTGGTTCACATTAAAATCTTCAGTAAACCATCCGTAAACCGATAGTGGGTTTGTTCCGGATATTGCAATGACGTACATGTCTTCGGTAGCTCCAGGATAACGTCCTTTTGCTACATACATCAGGTTGTCGACAACAATTTTTTTGTCTTTATCAATAGGGTTGTAGTCTTTAGAATAAATCATTGGACCCCATGCCACTTCCCACGAGCCAATATCCGAAGCGGCAGCATCAATTGCTTTTGGAATGTTTTGTTGAGCGTTGGTAAGTAAGTTGGCATAGGAGTCTTTCATGTTGGCATCAACATTAGAGATCCAGTTGAGACCAAAGATGGCTTTTTCTTTAGCAGATGGTTTTTGGGTGTTGTTTGAACTAGACATAATTTTAGGATTTACAGGTTTAATGTGCCTACTCTTTTTGGGCTTTTCGGCATTCTCCGCGTTGTTAGGTAAATTAACTCAACAAATGTTGGAGAAGTCCAAAGGAATTATAAGCGTGTAAATGCCCGAATCCTAAAAACAGGTGAAAACACCTGGAAAGGAAACACAATTAAGATCTAGTTCGAATTGGTTCAAATATTTCCGCTGTAAGTGAAAAAGTCAATCACCTTCTGCTGTTGTAGCAATTGGTCGGTGTAAGCATCAATTGTTGTACTTGACAATGCTGGCGATTGAATCTGAAGCGTGCGTAATGATTTATCTTTCTGAGGAGCCACTAAAATGGTTTTTCCAAATGAGAGGTCAAACAGCCGTGTATTTACAATGGCATAAGCATGCTGATCTGCGGTAACAAATGCCACATAATCAATGGTGCTGTTTTGAGTTTTGTAAAAGCCTTGCCCAATGTAATCGGGGTGGTTTCTGGAAATAATTTCGCTGGAAAGGTGAGTATAATCTACGGTGTCAACAAAATCAGTGAGCACAACAATGTGAAAGAAAACACCGTCTTTGTCGTTCGCCACAAATGGTTGTGTAATCACACTTTTTCCCACAAAAAATGAATTGTACAGCAACGTTTTATTACCAATTTTTTTCTCAAAGCCATCTCCTCCCGGAAATCCAAAATTACCTACACCTTTAAAACTTTCTTTTCCTACCAAGTCGTACTTCGGAGTAGGAAATACTCCGTTATGAAGAGGGAGTTCTGTTGAATGGTAATCCAAATACTTCAAATCATTGTTGAATAGAGTAGAATCCCAAGTAGTAGAATCATTGCGGTTGGCGAGATGTGCTTTTGCTTTCTCAGTTGTCCAGAAAGGAGTATTTGCATTTGTTGAGGTTTGCTCTTTAGAAGTACATCCGAATAGTAGCACAATGCAGGCATAATAGAGTGTCTTTTTCATAGCAAAGTTGTTTCAGTTATTTGGTTTCTAACGGTATTATTCCCTTACATAAATATACTATTCCCTTTGTTGTATTCAGAAGGACGGTTACCTGTGATTTTTTGAAAAGTATTGCTAAACGTTGGTACACTGTTGTAACCTACTTTATTGGCTATTTCACTGATGGTGTATCGTTGTTCCACCAAATACTCAATTGCTTTTGAAACACGTAATAAAGTAAAGTAATGAATGAAGGACATGTCTAGGTCTTTTTTGAATAACCTGTGCAGTGATCGCTCACTTAGACCAAAGTCACGGGCAATGTCAGATAGCAACAAGTTTTGATCTAAACGTTCATGGAGGTATACAATCAGGTTTTCCAAGCGGGGATCTTTCGGTTTGGGTAACGTTAGCACCAGTGGTTTTAATGAAATCTGAGGAAGTAATACCTTAAATGCTTCCACAATGGGATATTGCGTTTTATTGGTACGCTTGATGTCACCTTTCCAATGGCGGGTAAATAGCAGTAGCTGTAAAAGCATGTCGTTTACCGGATAAACCCCCTCTCGATAATAAAACTCAGGATCTGTATCAGCAACAGGAAAATAAAGATTACGCATTAAAACATCTGGAGAACTAGGGTATATCGCGTGTTCTACGTGTGGAGGAATCCACATGTAATGACGTGCAGGTAGAAAATGAATCTTAGTAGTGGTTTGAATGTGTACCATTCCTCCTTCGGTATAAATGAACTGTCCTTTAAGGTGTGAGTGATTCCTTATAAAACGTTCGCCCATTAATGTATGGTAACAATAAATGCTGTTTTTCTTGCGATCTACCTCGGTGATGTAATACGGATTCTCTAGTTCCATACTTCAAAAATAGTTAATTGGCTGAAATGAATACATCATTGGCGAATTTTGATAGGTGAGTAGCTGCTTATATTCATAATTTCGCTTTATCAAAGTTGAAAAGTGACGTTTCAACATATCGCAGCGATAGATAGACTCCTTATTAACCCAAGGAAAAATCAACAATTATGACAGATTTAAAACGCATTTTATACATACCATATGCTGATAAAATCCAAACACCGGATGAAGCAGCGAAATGGATTGAAAACAACGATGTTGTTGGAGTGAGTGGTTTTACCAAAGCAGGAGACAGTAAGTCTGTTTTGCCCTCATTTGCACAACGCGCTCAGCATGAAGATTTAAAAATTACCTTATTAAGTGGAGCTTCTTTGGGCTACGATACAGATGCTGATTTGGCAGAAAATAAAGCTTTACATAAAAGAATGCCTTTTCAAGCTGACCCTACCTTGCGCGGAGCCATCAACAAACAAGAAGTGTTGTATGTAGATCAGCATTTAAGTGAAACGGCTGAAATGTTACACAATGAGCATTTACCTAAGGTAGATGTAGCCATTGTTGAAGCTACTTGTGTGACTGAAGAAGGTTATGTTATTCCAACTACTTCTGTAGGAAATTCAGCTACGTTTTTACAGCAAGCAGATAAAATTATTATTGAGGTGAATACTTCAATACCTGTTTCGTTTAAAGGAATTCACGACATTTTTGTACAGAAGCCTTACCCGAACCGTGAGGTGTTGAACATTACCCATTCTGATGATAGAATCGGAACGGAATACATTGAAATTGATCCGGCTAAAGTAGTAGCGGTAGTTTTTACTGATCGCCCGGATAGTCCTGCGCGCATTGCAGAACCCGATGCCAAAACCACAGCTATTGCCAATCATTTATTGAATTTCTTCGAAAATGAAGTTGCAGAAGGTCGATTGACAAAATCGTTGTTGCCTTTGCAGGCTGGAATTGGAAAAATTGCCAATGCCGTACTTTCTGGTTTTGTGAGCAGTCCGTTTGAAGACCTTACCATGTATTCTGAAGTGTTGCAAGACAGCACATTTGAATTGTTTGATTCGGGCAAATTGAAATTTGCTTCGGCATCTTCTATCACCGTTTCCGAAGGTTGCTACGATAAGTTTATTGCCAATTTTGACGCGTATAAAGAAAAACTGGTATTGCGCCCGCAAAACATTAGCAACGCAGCAGAAGTAATTCGCAGATTAGGCATTATCGCAATCAATACAGCTATTGAATTTGATATTTACGGAAACGTAAATTCAACCCACATTACCGGCACAAAAATGATGAACGGAATAGGCGGATCGGGCGACTTTGCTCGTAATTCATACCTGAGCATATTCGTTTGTCCTTCGTCATCAAAAGAAAACGCCATTTCGCATGTGGTACCAATGGTTTCACATACTGATCACACCGAACATGATGTAGATATTTTGGTAACCGAGCAAGGGCTAGCCGATTTGAGAGGACTTGCTCCTGTTGAGCGAGCAAAAGTGATTATTGAAAACTGCGTTCATCCCGAATACAAACAGCAATTGCAAGACTATTTTGATGAAGCAATGTTGGCTGGAGGGCACACACCACACGTGCTAAGCAAAGCATTTAGTTGGCATCAAAATTTAAAAGACCATGGAACCATGAAAGTGGTTCAACCCGAGTTTATATAGATTTTGTAGCAGTTGGCGCTGTTACAAAGGCGTAAACGCTTTTTTAGTGTTGTCTATTTTTTAGTTGAGTTAAAGCCCTGAGCAATCGGGGCTTTTTTATTTTTTTGCCAGAGAAGAGTTTCATTCCCGTTTTATTTCAAAAGAAGAGCACCTTCGACTAATTGGTAAGTATGAAAATAGTTTTTCTCTCTCGCCAGATGAGTGGTGTAAAAGAACAATTTCTCCCTACGCTCCAATGCGTTTAAGAGAACAGTTTCAGTCTTTGGCAATGCTCCAAGCCAGATGGTTAAAAAACGAAGCCAGAATTTACCAAAGAAAACTCTATAGAGGAGTGTCGCTTCAACTAATCGTAATCCTATTGATAATTCTGTTAGTAGTCAGCTAGATTGTTATTTTTATGTCGATGAAAGACAGTAATCGAGTTAGCTTTCGAAATCAAAAAGAATTAACAACAACGCAAAAAATCGATGTGCTTCGTTTGTGGAATACAACATATCCTCAAACATTGTGCTACGAGAATGTTGAAGCATTTGAATCCTATTTGCAGAAATTAGAACATGCTGAGCATGTTTTAGCAGAAGATCAACATGGAAATGTAATAGGTTGGCTGGTAATTTTTGACCGTGAACAAGAGCATTGGTTTGCACTCATTATTGCTGAAAACTGGCAAGGAAAAGGTATTGGTTCAAGACTATTAGATGAAAAAAGGAGGCATTTCGGTGCATTAAACGGCTGGGTTATAGATCACAATAAAGCATTGAAGAGAAATGGAGCTCTATATGACTCTCCCTTAAAGTTTTATGAGAAAAATGGTTTTGATATTTTAGCAGATATCCGATTAGAAACCGCTGTGATCTCAGCAGTGAAAGTGTGTAAACATTTTTAAGACCGTACAAAATGTTAATACTTTTGGGAAGCTAAATAAGCACTGAAAACACTCCATGAATTTTTTTGAAACGTTAAAAAAGCCCTATCCGGTAAGTCTAAAAAAATGGCCAATGATCATCTTGATCAGTCTTTTTATTGGACTATTTCTCTTGTTGTTTCAACCCTTTGGATTACAGTTTGTAGAGCTGGAGCATAAATCCCTTATTCTCATGGGATATGGGCTGGTAACGTTTGTTGTAATGCTTATCAATACCATCTTGATTCCAACCATCTTTACTCGTTATTTTGCCGAGAAGAACTGGACAGTATTCAAGCAAATAACTTGGTTGTTGTGGGATGTAGTGGCTATAGCAGCGGGCAATTATTTTTATTCCATAGCTTTTCACATCTTTCCATGGGTTGGCTTTTTAGGGTTTATGGTCTTTTTAGGGTATACACTTCCTATCGCTCTGTTCCCTGTGGTGATACTCACATTTATTCGTCAAAACACTTTTTTAAAGAAAAACCAGGCAGCATCTGAGGCCATTAATGCATCGTTAGATCATCAGCACCAACATAGCGGAATAAAAGAAAAACAACTGGTTTTAGATTCAGGAAACCAAACCTATGCTTTCAATTATGATCAAATTGTGTACATGGAGTCCGAAGGGAATTATGTACACGTCCATTACCTTGAAGGTGATATCTTAAAGCGTCAATTGGTGCGAATTACACTCAAAAAAGTAGAAGAGGCCATTGAGTCTGCTTTATTGATGAAATGCCACAGAGCATTTATTGTAAACCTTGAACAAGTAAAAAAAGTAGAAGGAAATTCTCAGGGGTTGACCTTAGAGTTGAACGATGCAATGGTGTCTATTCCCGTAGCTCGAAGTGCAATAAAAGCCTTTAAAGAGGCTGTTTTGAAGTTAAATGAATTGTAGTCTCTGACATTTTAACTTTTTTTTAAGTTTATTACAATTTATTGGCACTCATCAAAGTTGATTGAAAGTATAATTGCCTCCTAATTAAATTGTTAAAGCCCACTAATATGAAACATTTATTCACATTCTTATCGTTATTGCTCATTGTCTCAAACTCACTATTTGCACAAGAAACTTCATCAGATTCCAATGAAGTTATTGAATACAAATTGCTAACCTGGAAAGAAAAGAAAGCATTTAAAAAAGAGATGCTACCAGCTAGAAGTTCAATTTCAATTGGTAACATGTATGGATTTTTCCCCTGGGGAGCCGGAATAGAAGGAGACTATAGATTAACACCTCGTTTAGGATTAAATGCTGGAGTAGGTTTGTGGGGGTATGGAGGTGCTGTGAAGTATCATTTTAGAACTTATTCCATGTCCGGAGCTTATTTGAGTATTAGCTATAAAGATGTAGGCTTTGGTAGGCAACAATCTTTTGGACCTGAAATAGGAACAGTAATCGGCTTTGGGAAAAATGAACGTTTTGGTTTAATGCTTCAGTTGGGGTATCAATTTAAGACTTATCCGTATGAAAGTTATGAATCAGAATTCCTGAAGAACATTCATGGAAATTCATTCTTAACAGGCAGTGCTGGGTTAACCATTGCGATTGGAAAATAGCAAGAAGCATTTTTAAAAAGTAGCGCACAAAAACACTCAGAATACTCTTTTTCTGAGTGTTTTTTTATGTCTTGTGTTTTGTAGTTGGTCACAATATAAAGCAACTCGTCACAGTTCTTATGCAAGCAGTCACAAAAGCTTGCATTCTATCCCATGTTTATTGTTTTTCAGTGAGTTGTAGGTAATGTTGTGGTGTCGTTTTATCACACCCAAAAGAACAAAAACATGGAACAATTCATTACAATTCTTATTATCATCCACGCTAGTTTTGGTGGAATAGCATTGCTATCAGGAACACTTTCTGTAATTGCTGAAAAAGGAAATAAACTGCACCGCAAATCGGGGTTGGCTTTTTTCTACTCGATGATGTTTTGCGGCTTTTCGGCTTTTGTTATAGCTCTGTTGCCTGGGCATGAAAGTCCGTTTCTTATCGGTGTGGGCATCTTTAGTTTATATTTTGTGTTTACTGGTTATCGTGCCTTGCGTTTGAAAAGAAAATCGGTAAATGTTACGCTAGATAAAGCAGTAGCCATTTTTATGTTTCTCTCTGGAATAGCCATGATTGGTTATCATCCGTTGTTTTTAGCAAAAATTAATCTGGTACTTACTCCGTTCGGGATGATTGGAATCTTGTTCTCCATACAAGACTTACGCTTGTTTCGCAATTCTGATAAATTCAAATCTTTTTGGTTAAGACAGCATCTTACGCGCATGTTAGCCGGATATATTGCAGCCATCACCGCATTTGTAGTGGTGAATCAACTATTGCCTGGTGTTGTTGGCTGGCTATTGCCGGGAGTTGTGGGAGCTGTAATCATTACTTTCTGGAATAGAAAAGTGAAGCAAAAATCAAAGCCGGTTCAGGCACAGAAGTAGGTTTTAAACAACAGAATGCTATGAAGAAAATGAGAATTACTCTGGCTCTTTTGAGCCTGGTACAGCTATCCTATGCTCAGGTTTATGTAGAAAAACAAACACGTCATCGCTTTGCCCAGTTGAATTTTGGTGTTGATGTGCAAACTAACTTTGGTGGAACTACAGCATTTCTCAATGCGCAAGGAGAAAAGCAAACCCTAGATTTTGAACCGTTTTATCGTCCCCGATTAATTTTTGGAGGAACGCACTTTTGGGGGCATGCCGATTTTTATGTGGCTTTTCCAGTTTTTCATACTGTAATGAAAGCGCAAAATCAAACCATTGATTACAACAATGGCGTTGAAACAGTATTTAAATATTACCCTTGGCGCATCGGACATCATAAAATAAGGCCTTTTGTAGGAATTGGATTAACAGTTTATGCTTACGAACAGGATAATGACCTTCTTTCTTATGGAGATGGACCAGATTTGAATTATACAACAGTTCCGGTTTTAGCCGGATTTACATTTAACCATAAACAGCGTCTTATTGAGTTGGGCTTTTCATGGAACTACTCTAACCAACGAGATTATTACATTTCAAAAGATCAGAAAGCGAAACTGAAAACACCTCCTTTTCATGTGAATTTATCGTATCGTTTTCAAGTTGAAACTACACTCTCGGCAGAGAAAAATTGGGAGTCGGGAAGGACGAAGTTGGTCACCGAAAAACTGGCCGAAATGAAAAGGCTCAATAGCTTTTACATCGGTGCAGGATTTTCTTCTGCCTTTTGGACAACAAAAAGCAGTTACAACAAGGAGAACCATCCGTACATGGAAAAATTTCCAGTGAGTGTAATGCCAGATTTAGCTGTGGGATATTACCTGCATCAGCCAGACTTAAATATGGCGATGTGTTACCGCGGATATAGGGAACAAGCCGGAGCTTATGGTACAGATCAAAAAGCAACGCGCAGGTCGTTAGGAGTTGAGGTGACCAAAAATATTGGCGATTATCACGGTTTTGTTCCGTTTATAGGTCCCATTTTGAGTTGGGAATACCTCAGGTTTGAAGAACGTATAAAAGGAAAGAACCACCTCTTGGTGTCTGATCATAAAATGGGTTATGGAGTTACATTTGGGTGGGATATTCGTCCCAATCGATTGCAGGCTTGGATTTTGAGAACAAACTTGCGTTGGTTTCCCAAGCTTGATTTAGAAGTAGAAAACGGAACGTCTGTTGCTTTTGGAAACATAGAGTTCAATTTTATCCAGCTGATTGTTTATCCGGGAAGGATGATGTGAAAAATAAAAAAAGCCCGAAACTAATTCCGGGCTTCGAATATGCGTTTAAGAATGCAAGGTGATTAAGCTTTCATCCCGCCATCAACAGAAATAGTTGTTCCGTTTACATAACTACTTTCGTTTGAGAATAAGAAAGCTACCATGTTGCTAATGTCTTCTGGTTGTGCATAGCGTTTTAAAGGAACTGCACTTTCCATCATTTTCTTCACTTCTTCGCCATGACCAGGATTCATTCCGTCTTCTAAGGAGCGCATCATACGGTTGTCTACAACACCCGGGTGAACAGAGTTTACACGCACTTTACGATCGCCTAATTCAAGAGCAGCCGTACGCATAATACCAATTACAGCATGCTTGCTGGTGATGTAGCCTACCATTCCGGGGCTTCCTTGTAAACCAGCAACAGAAGAAGTAATCACAATGCTGCCACCGTCTTCAATTTTTGGATTCACATATTTCATTCCCAAGTAAACACCTTTTACGTTCACAGCTATTACTTTGTCAAACACTTCTTCAGGGTAATCTTGCATAGGTTTAACTACACCTTCAATACCGGCATTGTTGAAGAAGAAATCGATTTTCCCGTAGCGCTCAATGCACGTGTCAACGTAGTTTTTAACGTCTTCACTTTTAGTTACATCAGCCACAGCATAAGAGATTTCCAGTCCGGCAGCTTTTGCTTCTTGTTCTTTCTCTTTTAAAGCCTCTTCATTGATGTCTACAATCAAAATTTTAGCACCTTTTTCTGCAAGGTTTTTAGCAGTGACATAGCCTATACTTCCTGATCCTCCTGTGATAATGGCAACTTTGCCTTCAAATTTCTTCATAATCTATTTGTTGTTTTTTTAGTACTTGTTTTAACACTGTAATTGTAACAAATAGAACGCAAAAATGATTGCACCAAATCAAGGATAATTTGTGCAAAAGAGAGGGGTGGTATTTTAGAAAATATATTCCATATGATAATCTCCTCGCTGATAATTAGAAGTGTCCAAATCTAATTTTCTAAAGCCCAATTTTTCATAGAGTTTAATGGCAGGAATAAGTTGTGAATTCGTGACTAAATAAATGCTATTAGCATTTTGTTTGCGTGCTGCTTCTACAATCGCTTTTCCCAGTAAATACCCAATACCACATCCTTGTGCTTTGGGACTAACCGCCATTTTAGAGAGTTCAAAATCATAAGTAGGATGATCTAAAGGAATAAGAGCGCAAACCCCAACAGGATTATCATTTAACAACCCCACTTTGATTTTTCCGCCTTTGTCAATAATGTGTTCTTGAGGATGACTTAATAATGGAAGATCAGCGGCTTCTAATTCAAAAAAAGTAGTAATCCACTCTTCGTTTAAAGCTTTGAAAAGAGGGGAGTGTTCAGGAGCGAAGTCAATGATTTTAATTGTGTTTCCCATTTAAAACAGTAGTGAACAATAATTGCGATAAAAGTAAGTGAGTTAACGAAAGAGAAACAGTAAAAGTTTAGAAAGTGGTATCAGAAATGAGTGTTTGTTTTCATTGTTAGTAGAATAAACATCTTTGCACTTTCATCGTTTATATCCCCTAAGGAAAAAACAATATGTACCCCGAAAAAGTAAAGTATTCCATTCTGGAACTAGCCCCAATACAAGTAGATAAATCAATTTCAGAAGTTTATCGAAATACATTAAAACTAGCACAAGCCGCAGACCGATTAGGATATACCCGTTTTTGGTTGGCAGAACACCATAACATGAAAAGTATTGCTAGTGCTGCAACTTCAGTGTTAATTGGTTATGTGGCAGGTGGCACCGAGAAAATCAGAGTAGGTTCTGGTGGTATAATGCTGCCCAATCATTCTCCATTAATTGTGGCAGAGCAATTTGGTACGCTGGCAAACCTTTATCCAAATAGAATAGACCTTGGCCTTGGACGTGCTCCCGGAACAGATCAGACAACGGCTCATGCTATACGTTCAGATCGCATGCAATCGGTTTACCGTTTTCCGGATGAAGTCACTCAGATTCGTCAATATTTCTCGCCCTCTAATGAAGGTGAAAAAGTAAGAGCATATGTAGCGGAGGGGGTAGAAGTACCGCTTTATATTTTAGGTTCTAGTACAGATAGTGCGCATGTTGCGGCTCGATTGGGACTCCCTTATGTTTTTGCGAGCCATTTTGCACCCAATCAGTTGTTAACTGCATTGACTATTTACCGCGAAGAATTTCAACCTTCGGCACAATTGCAAGAGCCTTATGTTGTGGCGGGAGTTAATGTTGTTGCGGCTGATACAGATGAAGAGGCTGAACGTCTGTCAACTTCCATGATTCGCATGGCGATTAGTGTAATGACGGGGAATATTGACTTTGTCTATCCTCCAACTGATTTAAGCGATGATTTAAGAAGTTTGTTGCAACATCCCTCTTTCCAGGGTAAATTCAAATATGCATTTACAGGAAGCAAAGCCACAGTGAAAGAAAAAGTGGAAACGTTTATTGAACAAACAAAGGTAGACGAGTTGATTGTAACGACTCAGATATACGGAGCTGAGGATCGTATTCGGTCTTATGAGATTTTAGCAGAAATTATGCATGAAATCAATGCTTAAGCGTAGTCGTTGTTCACAGCCCACTTTACAAGGCTGGCAAGATTGTTAACCCCTATTTTTCTGAAAATTTTAGACCGATGGGATTCTACGGTATGGTGACTAATGCAAAGTTCTTTGGCGATTTCTTTTGTGTTTTTTGCATCGGCCAACAAGCGCAATACATCTTTTTCTCTTGGGCTTAAATGAGGAAAAAGGGGAGAGTCTTTCCGTTGGTCATTAACTTCTTTGGCATATTCAGCAAGATATTGTTGACCATCCAACACTGTCTGTATCGCTAAAAGTAACTCCTTTTTATTTGTGGATTTGAGTACATAGCCATCAGCGCCATATTTTAGCATCTGTCTAACAAAACGTTTCTCATCGTATTGTGTGAGTGCAATAACCTTTACAAGTGGATAATCTTCTTTGATGTGTTTAAGGCATTCAATGCCATCCATTTCAGGCATATTAATGTCGAGTAATACAACATCAGGAATATTGGCTTGGATAAGTTCAAGGCATTCAATCCCATTAGAGGGGTCGCCTGAAACATTGAGCCATCCAACATCTTTCAAGGTAGTTTTAACTCCATCTTTAAAAATCTGATGATCATCACAAATGACCACCTCAATTTTCTTGAATGAGTTTACTTCAGCTAACTTCGACATTGGACTCTAAGTTATTTTGGGCAATGCTATTTCACCTCAAAGGTAAAATTAAGAATAATCTTGTGAGTCAATAATAATAAGGAGTTTTGAGGAAGAAAGCAGTGTAAGAGCAGTGTAAGTGTGGTTAGGGAGGTGCGAGGGGCGTATATTTTTAAGAAAATGATTTAGAAGAGCTAAAAATGATCGCCACCGGATGATGGAATTTGAAAAGCTCATGTTGAGCCGGTGGCGATCATTAATTTGAAATAATAAGTTCTCACAGTTCACAGAACTAATTCGTTCGGTGGATTGAGGTTTATGGTGAAGCTTTAGTTTGTTGTACAGTTCAAATGTCCAAAAGGTCAAAATGAAATACAATAGCTGAAAACCGCTATTTTTTCAGTTTATTTTGAATTCAATAATGTACTGAGTTCCCATATTGGGATTAGAAGAGGGGTGAAAGTCGGCATTAATGAACTTTGCACGACTTTTTAGGCCTGATAATCCTACATTGCTGTTGTTGCTAAATTTAGAAGTGTCAAAGCCAATACCATCATCTTTGTATTTGATTGAGACGTGATCTTCCTTAACTTTCATTACAACAGTAATCTCAGAAGCCTCTGCATGCTTTAAAGTGTTATTCGTCATTTCTTGAATCATACGGTAAAGCATAATTTCATTTTTGCTGGGCAGGCGTTTGGGAAGTTCGTCATATATAAAATTAACAGTGATGTTTTGGGAAGATCTGATTTTGTCGAAAAAGTCTTCCAGTCCTTCTTCTAAACCAAGTTTGGTTAGTACGCTTGGCATCATGTCATGGGCTACTCGCCTTACCTCTTTAGAGGCGTGATCAATAATTTCTTCAGTATTCTTAAGAAGGTCTAAGTCTGTTAATTTTTGAATTTCCCCTTCAATGTTACCGATGTGCAATTTTGCGGCACTGAGTAAAGCGCCAATACTGTCATGTAAATCGCGTGCAATGCGTTGGCGTTCTTCTTCCTGTGCCACTAACATGGTTTGCAAACTGATAACTTCCTTTTCTTTCTCTAGCTTTTGAATTTCTTCTGTTGCAATTTTTTGAATGTATTTTCTTCTTCTGTTGAGGTAAAACGAAGTGGCGATTAGTATGAGGATAATAGCAATTGCAATAATGCTGGCTAGGATAAAAGTGTTCTCAGTTTCTTTTTTCTCAAGTTGAGCGATTTTGTAGTTTCTTTTAATGATTTCTGTCTGGTATTTGACTTGCAAATCAGATAGTCTATCGGCATTTTCTTTTGAAGTTTGGTGGAGCGAAATAGTTCCAGCACTGTCTAAAAAGTTATATGCTTTCTCGTAATTCTCTTTTTCCCTGTATTCATCGGCAATAAGCTTTAAGACATCAACAATCCCACTGTTTAAGCCAATGTCTGAAAATGCCTTAAGCGCTTTGTTGTAGTAATAAATTGCACTATCCGGGGAGTGCATATAAGAGTATGTAGCACCCATGTTTTGATAATGGCTACCCATGTTTATTTCAGTTTTGGCAAGTAGATTGAAAATAACCCGATTATAGATTAAAGCAGAATCTAAATCTCCAAATTCATTGTGGTAGGCAACTAAATTGGCATTTGCTGTAGCAATTTTTTTAGTGTCGTTTTGAGCTGTAGCAATTTTTAACCCCTTTAAAACTCTGTTATGCAAGGAGTCTACTTTGTTTTGGGAATAAAAAGATATTGAAAGGTTTTGGTTGATGGAGAACCTAGTCGTTAAATCTTTCGGAGGGACTATTTTTTCTAGTCTTCTGCTCAGTGAATCTGCCAAATGATTTTCACCCATGTCGAGTAAGGTGGCAGCAATAATCAATGAAATCTCACTATTCTTAACCGCATTTTCATCCTTGTACAATGCTTTCGCAATAGCTTGTACAGAATCAGGTTGCCCTAGACGGTTAAAAGCTCTTAGTTTAAGAGCCTTGAACAAGGCTTTTTGTTCCTTGTTCAAGGTCTCTTGAGGTATCTGATTAAGCGTTTCTTTAGCAGCAATTGGATTGTTGTCCAAAGCATTTTTAATACTATCTAACAAAAAATCAGTATCACTGCTCGTTATTGATTTGTCTATAAATTGCTCATCATTACAGCTATAGAATAGTGTAATTAGTATTGTGAGCGATAGTAAAAGTTTTCTCATAGACAAATCAATGATCTTTTAGTTAGATTGAATCGATGTTTGCATCGTGCTTTTCTTTTCGCCCTTTTTAGCTCTTGGGGGAGGATCTTGTTCTAAAAAGGTATACACGTTGCAGTACTCCCCATTGGTATCTGCTACAATTCTTGTAGCCGTTTCAATAACTACTTGCTCTGTATTATCATCCGGATCTCCATCGGACAAAAGAGGGATTGAATAATCCAACTCTCCTGAAGTTGTGGTTCCGTCTGGTTTGGTCGCTAAATGATCTGATACTGGAGCAGCCGAATAGGTGTCGTTTGGAACAAGGATTTTTACTTTAATAGATCCATTGTCCTGTAATTCAATTACAGGCTCCCAAAGAATTAGGTTTTCTGTAGACATAAAAAATTAAGTTTTGTTTTTAAAAATAGAACCCTCGTAACGGAAGGGTATTAATGATATATCAAATTTGTCTTTCGATTTTGTGAAAACAAATAGCTGAGTTCAGCTATTTGTTTTTTCAGTTTTGGTTTATTGATGTTATTCAAATATAAATTTTCTGAAAAAACGGCTACCTTAAACCCTTCGTGCAATTTAGCAAGGTGTCAAATGGTTCGAATAGAGGAGTGTAGAGAAGTCAAAAGAATGAATAGGGTTATTTTGGGACTTAACGTAGTTATAATATACGATGTTAAAAGAAATCAATAAAGACAAAAAAATGTCGGAAAAAAGCAGCTGGAAGAACCAAATTGTTGAAGAATCTTTTCAAACACGCTGCATTGATGGAGTTGTTTTGAAAGGAAAACTCTTGATTCCCGAAAGCCCAAAAGCCATTGTGCAGTTTAATTGTGGAACGGCAACTAAGAAAGAGGTTTATCACAAATTTTTGAAATACATCGCAGAACACAATTTTATTTGCTGTTTGTGGGATTATCGCGACAGCGGAGAA
>CERC01016327.1_pt1 | contig 18790 bp, 19 predicted proteins | sample 530921 | NCBI WGS metagenome assembly CERC01 (sample SAMEA2621099, study PRJEB7988) | marine metagenome | isolation source: saline water (ENVO:00002010), including
TTACGTTACCCCCAGTTGCTGATTGGCGTTTCGATGAAAGCAGTTGGGGAGGGACAAATGATGTCCTAGATTCTAGCGGTAATGATTATCATGGTACTGCTGTCGTTGCGTCACCGGACAGTAGTGATGCTCAATTGTGTAATTCTTTAGACCTTTCTGCCGCAGGCACCACTGATTATCTGTCGATGAATAAAGATGCGATGGATGGTTTGTCTGACTTCACTGTTATTGTGTGGGCGAAAACAACGGCTACTCAGGACTCTACCATTTTATCTGTGGCTAGTGCCGACAGCGGGTTAGGTGCAAATGAAGCCGTGTTATATTTTGAAGACAATAACCGCTTTTGGCCGACGATTACCTCGACATCCTTTCAGAATAATACGAAGTTAGCTTCAACGACTCCCACAATGCGCGATGGAGACTGGCATCAATTGGCCTGGACGAGAAAGGCGTCATCTGCGGAAAGCTGTTTTCTGATTGATGGGGCAAGTCAGGGTTGTGTTACCCATACGGATGGGGATGATACAAGCCCTCTAAGTGTATTAACCGGTGGTTTAATTATTGGACAGGATCAAGATGGCTTAGGCGATGGCTTCGATGGTTCACAGGATTGGGAAGGGCATCTTGACGAGTTTTTGATTTTTGATTCTGTACTGAGCGAAACACAGATCAGTACTATCCGTACAAACATTATGAATTCTAATAACTGGGATGGTACACCGAGGGTTTGCGGAGCGGCGATTGATCATTATTCAATTTCTCATGATGGGGCAGGTGTGACTTGCTTGCTAGAAGAGATTACGATTTCAGCGCATGACAGTGCTCATTCTGTTGTGGATGCTCTGAGCAGTAGTGTTAACTTATCCACAACCTCCAACAAAGGGGATTGGATCGGAATTGTGAGTGGTGGCACGGCTCTTAACAACGGTACGGCTGGCGATGGCGAAGCAAGTTTTACCTTTAGCTCCGGCGCGACAAGTGCTGTATTAACTTTTGCTCATCCAGTATTGTCGGCTGATACTGAAACATTTGGCTTTAATGTGACTGATGGCACTATCACTGAGGAAAGTGGCAGTGCGATTGCGCTGGATGATCCCGATATTGAATATTCGTTATCTGGCTTCCGCTTCATTGATTCGGCGGGGGATGAGCTAATCGGCACGCAGATCTCAGGAAAATCATCCTTTGATGCTCCTGATGGAGATACTTATTATCTCCAAGCCGTGCAGGCTGGTGAGGATAACCCTTCTCTTTGTTTAGCTGCTTTTTCGGGACAGAAAACTATCAAAATGGCGGCTCAGTGTGATGATCCCGCGACTTGTGTTACAGGGCAAACGTTCAATATTAAGAGCGGTAGTCATGCTGCTGTCGATTTAGCATTAAATAATACAGCTCCTTCAACCCCGAGCTCTTATTCAGATGTGGTCATGACATTTGATGGTGAAGCGAAAGCTCCTTTTGTCTTCACCTATTCTGATGCCGGGCTGATGGATTTGCATGCCTCCTTTGTGGATACCGGTGCAGAGCCTGCTGCTGAATTTGTAGGCAGCTCTCAATTTGTGGTTCGCCCTTTTGCTTTTGGTTTTACACAAATATCGGCAGATGGTGAGGACAATCTAGGGGGGGATGAAACCGGGGGAGCTGGGTTTACGTCTGCTGGCAGCGATTTTGATGTGAGTGTGAATGCGTATCGTTATTTGGCGACACACGATACGGATAGTGATGGCGTGCCAGATGACGGTGTTGATGTGACGGGTAATGGAGTCACACCTAATTTTGAAGGGGATGTTGAGTTAGCGGTTGATGCTTATACACCTTCAAGTGGCACTGAGGGAGCTTTTTCGGGTGGCACAACATTAGCCTTCACTGCGTATTCAGTACGTGCTGGCGCTCCTGTAACCACAACACTTCAATATGATGAAGTAGGAAGTTTTAATATAGAGGCGTCGCATTCTCAGTATCTGGGGGATATCGCAGGTGATATTTTCAGTGCCCCAGAAAAAGTGGGGAGATTCTATCCAGACCACTTCGTGCGGGTTAATTCCAGTGTTACTGCGGCATGTACACCTTTTACATATATGCAGCAGCCATTCTCCAATCTTAGCTATGAACTAGAGGCTAGGCCGAAAGGTGCTACTGATGCTACGGCTGAGGCGCAGCGTATAACTCAGAACTATTCAGAAAGTTTGTCATATGCATCTACTGCGGTTATGCAGGGAGAGGCAGAAAATAATAATTCAGGTGATAATTTGAGTAATCGCTTTAGTGGTTATTTATCGAGTGATGAATGGGTACTTGGTGTTTATTCTGTTGATCGAACGGATTCTATTTTTCTTCGAGACCCTAGTGCTACGGGCTTAGAAGATGGCCCCTTTGATAATTTACAGCTTGGTATCAGCATTAGTAGTGAGTTAGATAATAGAGGATTCGAGAGTAGTCAGCTTAATATGAAACCCGATGATAATAATGATTGTGTCTCAGATGGTGATTGTACAGCGGTGTCTATTGGTGATGAGCAAGTTCTGCGTTATGGCCGGTTAGAAATTAAGTCTGCGCATGGTCCTGAAACAGAAGATATTTCGGTACCTTTTACGACCCAGTATTGGGACGGGGTTGCCTTCGTTACAAATATTGATGATAGCTGTACCCTTTTCCCGTTAAACCGTATTTCGTTTGATGGCACGCCTATTAGTGCTGCGGTTGCCGATCGAACAGTGACAGTCGGCGATGGCACAACCGTGGGTAGTATTAATACGTCTGGAACGAATACGGAAGCGGTTTCAGGAAATTTTAATCTTCTGTTTACAGCTTCTGGCGCGGCAGCGGCAGGAAGTGATAATACGGGCTATTTCCCTGTGAGTGTGATTAACCTTGATGAATGGCTACGTTACGATTGGGATCAAGATGGCGATGCCAGTGATTCGAGTGTGCCGGATGCGATTATTACGTTTGGCCGTGCCCGGGGGAATGATCGAATGATTTTTTGGCAAGAACGTTATCAGTGACGACTAAATAATGAACGGTTGGTCAATTTATACCCAGACTATATACTGGCTGAAAATTGAGAACTTAGGACAAGGATATGTCAAAAGGTGCTGCCAGACTTGGCGATACAGCTAGTGGGCATGGATGCTTTCCACCTCCCCCTATTATTTCTGCTAGCCCCAATGTTTTTACAAATGGGCTTCCTGCTGCCAGAGTGAGTGATCCTGCCGCTGCTCATGGGTGTTCTTCATGTTCGCCCCATAGTCGGGCAATTTCTGCTGGTTCCAGTACTGTCTTTATCAATGGGTTACCTGCTGCCCGTTTAGGGGATGCCATTAGCTGTGGTGGTGTGATTATCAGTGGTTCGGGTAATGTACTGATCGGTGATCAAGTTTATTCCGGTAGTTCGATGCCTTTTGGGGATGTGTCCTCTGTTGTACGTCAAGCCAGCCTCAAATACCGATATGTAACGCAATCGGGGAAAGAGTTATAAGACGTGCCATTTTTAACCGAACAAGCAGGACAAATAACTAAGCAAGTTCACGTGAAAGATAATCGTAGTTTTACCGATGGACACACTAATATTGTCTCGCGGGTATTAAACGAAGCAATTGATCTAAATACATCGTGGTCGAAATTTAATTTCAAAAAATAGAGAAGGATCTCTGAATGGCTTTAGATGAACCGATTAGGGCGGTAAATGATACGCCTGACAAAGTGGTTGATATCGTATGTGATTGTGACTTTCTCTGGTCAATGGCCCACGTGTTTTGCTATAAGCGCCTCTCGGAAGAAGTGAATGATAATGAGTATAACTTCCTTGATCTATACAGTGCCCGTGCAAAACGAATAGCCGCGACTTATGCACGTTTCTATTTAGAAACAGAAGAAAACGGTGAACCGGCTAAGAGAGGGCGTTATTACTGGATGGCGCTTGGAGCCTTCGCCAGTAAAACGGTTGCTTGTTTACTGGACGATCCAAGGGTCCAAACCTCTTATTTTGTCGGTTATGTTGGTGGCGAAGAGTATTTGGATCATGAGGATGTCGCCAATGGTTTAACTAAAGGTAATGTATGGCTTTTTCTAGATATTGCCGCAAGCCACTGGTTTTACAATACTTATCCAGATGAATTCCGCCAAGGTATGTACTGCGAAACTAAGCGTAACGCTGACACTCTAGAAAAGCCGATTAAAGAAGTCACGAACCAAATACCTTGGGCACAAGAGGTGTTACCTAAAATTAACAACTTCCAACCCTCCGCCAAGATTATGCAAGGTTTTACCCATATACAGAATATAGAGGGGCTACTTGAAGGCTCGGCTAAGAAGGAGAAAATTCAAAGCGAACAGTGGGAGAGCCTGCTAAAAATTGCGGAGCATGAACAATATGCTATTTTGCAAAAAGTGATCTATAACGATCCAGAGTTTAGCTATTGGGCCGAGTTCGAACGCCACCCGCTTGTGCCTAGTTTTATGTCGCCAACCTACCAGTTAGTGTTTAACCACCAATGCACTATAGATGATTCCGAATTAAAATCAGTCGCTCCGGATGATTTAATTGTCGAAGATTATCGTAACCGGATGGATTGAAAATGCGGCAGGAAAGTTCCATGGTTTAATGGATGAGAGCACCGATTATATGGAACAAGAACTTGAAACAATCGCTAGTTGGGTCAATGAGCCCGATGCACAGTGGGTGTATTAATGAAATATTGGATATTTATTGGGTTGTTCTGCCTATTAAGTGCTTGTGACAATGAAAGAGATAAAAAACAGGGAAGTCAGATGCCATCACCTATCTTAGTAGTCGGCAAATCAGGGGACGAGTTTGCTCAACTTAATGGACTAGACCTTAAAAGCAATGTTGATAGACAGCCTGCGGGCTTAAATTTTTATGAAAACAGATTTAAGTCAGGTCAATTACCAATAGCGCATTTTGAGCATGGGAAATACAGTTTTGATATACCGAATTTATTGAGTTTTTCTGCTACGGAAAATATAGAATATTTAGAACGGGGGGTTGCCAAACTTCGTGCTAATTGGGGCTTCACCAATAAATCAGAAAAAATAAATAATGAAGAGGCCAAAAACCGTTTACTTCAGTTTATGCGCTATTTGCTGACCCTAGGCTGGCGGCAAGTTCATTATTTAGACGACCCTCGACTCTTAGGTGATGAGTCGTGGGAGTATAAACTGAATACCTATCATGGCTACCAGTCTGATATCTCTGTTACCCCAACCTTAGAGACTTGGTTAAAGCTAAGTACTGCCCGTACTTTATGGCGCTTTTATGCGGAGGGTGTTTTTATTGAGGTGGGTTTTATGCGTAACAGCCGCATACCAGCGGATGATCCCATGGGTGAATATCTCTTAGTCTTTTCAGCTTACACTCAAGATGAATTTGCGAGAAAGCAATTTAGCGGTAAAGACCGTGAACGTTGGCAAGAGCTTTGGGTGGAAGAGATCAAAGATTCTAAGCGGATACGCTACAAAGCCGAAGAAGAGCTAAAAGCGAAGGGCTATACCATTGATACTGAGTATCAAGACCCTAAAGTTCATCCAGCTGATCCGGTGGAACCGTAAGTTGAGAGTAGTTTGAGTACTTTGTTGTTAGTTCAGGCCCAAAAACAAAAAAAGCAGGCATCAGCCTGCTTTTCTATTTTGCTAAGGAAGATTAACCAGTAAGTTTCTGGTATTTCTCCATTAGCTGAGCTTCGTTTTCCTCGTGATCTGGATCCTTAGGGATGCAGTCTACAGGGCAAACTTCAACGCACTGTGGAGTATCGTAGTGACCTACACACTCAGTACATTTTGAAGGCTCAATTTCATAAATCTCATCACCTGGAGTGATTGCCTCGTTAGGGCATTCCGGCTCACATACATCACAGTTGATGCATTCATCAGTAATGATCAACGCCATGGTGGCTACCTCACTGTCATTTATATCAATTAATTAATGGCCTAGGTGCTCAGTCAGGGCCTTTGACACCGCAGGATGTACAAACTTACTTACATCACCACCTAAGATAGAGATCTCTCGGATCAGGGTGGATGACACAAAAAATAGGTTTTCTGCCGGTGTTAAAAAAATACTCTCTACGTTGGGAGCTAAATGTCGGTTCATCGTTGCGAGCTGAAACTCGTATTCGAAATCCGATACCGCACGTAATCCACGTAGGATAATATTCGCATTCTGTTGCTCGAGTAGTTCAGCCAACAGGCAATCGAAGCCTGTGATTGAGACGTTATCAAGATGAGAAGTCACTTCGTGAACCAGTGCAACGCGAGTTTCTAGCGGTAGCATAGGCTTCTTTTTAGGACTTTCAGCAACTGAGACAACCACTTTGTCGAAAAGTTTGGCTGCGCGCTCAATCAGATCCATATGACCATGGGTAATAGGATCAAATGTTCCTGGATATACAGCAATATTCATATATGGTTCACAGGAGTTAGTGTCTACTCAAAACTTATATAAAATGGATCTTTTGGATTATAAGTTTGCAAGTGCGGAATACTATCTGAATTGTACGGGTGGTACAAATATTATAATGGAATGTATTGATTTCCATCGGTTATAAAAAAGTTAATTTTTATTACTAATGACTATAAGTGTTGCAGGGGTATTGTAGTGACGTATACGTTGAGGATGGGCGCGGTTATCGCCTTATTAGCGATTTTATCGGGTTGTCAGGCGCTTCAAAAGGTTGACCAGAGTTTATACCAAGTTGCCGAATCTGTGAGTGAGCGTGATCGGGTGACGGGGCAGCGTAGCTTGAGTATGGCTAACCGGAGTGCGCAGATTCAGCAGGGTAACGCCTATGTTGAAAAAATTATTGCTCAGGAAAAACAGAAAAAGCGTCCAGTTAATGCTGAAATTAGCCGTAGCCAATACCAACGCTTAGTCCGTATTTTTGACCGTGTACATAAGATATCCCACCTAAAAAATGAACGTTGGCAGCCACTTCTGATTAAACGTGATTCTTTTAATGCGTTTACGACAGGGGGTACCTATATCGTTGTTCACTCTAAATTGATGACTGATTTGAAAAGTGACGCAGAGTTAGCCGCTGTTATAGGGCATGAGATCGCGCATACCGTGGCTAACCATGTATATGAACGCCAAACTCATGCACAGATAAGCGCATTGGCCGGTTCCAATTCTGCCAGACGTAGTGGGTATCAAGCCGCTTTTACACATGAAGGTGAACGTGAGGCCGATCGGATCGGTATATTGTATTCCGCATTGTCTGGTTATGACCCGATGGCGGCAAGTCGGATCTGGCAACGCAAGTATGCTGCTGAAGGTAATGCCCGTGCTTTGTTTCATCATGATCACCCTGTTAACGAAGAGCGCTATAAAGAAGCGAAAGCGGTAGGTAAAGCGGTGTTGCCTTACTATAAAAAGGGACAGATCAATCCGCGCTCTGCTGAACTCTTAGACAATAATGTACTGTGGCGAAAGAACTCGAATGAGGTTGCTGCTGGAGAGGGTGGTGGTGTAGCCGCTTTGTTATCAACCGCATTGGGTGCCTATGTTCAGCATGAGCAGGCCAAGGGAGAAGAGCGCCGTCAGTTAGAGCAAGCCCGTTTTGTTAAGGCTGTGGAGCAGGTATTAAAAGTTGAGTCCACACGTAAAGCAGGCACACATAAGTTAGAAACACGTTGGCGTTACGCGGGACAGGGGCCGATGTTGAAAAATGTAGTGATTGGGCTGTATTTGAAGCGTAACGGCAAGGTTGAGCGTTATGTTGATCATGTTAAGGGTTACATCAAACCCGGTCAGGTGTTTGCGGCTCGCTTTACGCTACCGTCGAATCTTAAAGTCGATGATCTAAAGAAATATGGCGCAAAACTATATTTGGATGATGCTCAAGCGAGATAAACTGGTTTTATCGTTGTGTTAACTGCTTATGTCATTATTTTTATTGAGATTTTAGCGAGACTTAATCTTTCTGTAACTCATTTCTGGCGCTGAGTTTATATACTGACAGGCTTTATTAGTATCAGGGTACAGAATATCAATGCCAAGAAAGACGAAAGAAGAAGCGGAAAAAACCCGTCAGCTGTTATTGGATACTGCGCTCACGCTGTTTGCTGAACGAGGAATCTCTACAACAAGTTTAAAAGATATCGCGGCAGCGGCGGGGTTAACGCACGGTGCGCTTTATTGGCATTTCAAAAATCGTACAGATTTAGTTGCTGAACTTTATGAAAGCAGTCGACTGCCGTTGGACGATCTTTTTTTAGATCAACTGCAGTCGGCACGACAAGACGCTTTGGCCTCTTTAGGCGATTTTATGGTTCAGTGGAGTCAGCGAGTTTTGACTGAAGACAGGCCTGCCAAAATTTGGAAAGTCTTTCATCAAGGTGTAACCCATACCCCTGAGTTACAAGCAATATCAGCAGATATTCAAGAAGAGCATCGAGACTGGCTTACACTATTAGCGAAAATGGTTAAAAAGGCGAGAAAGCAGAAGCAGATAGCGCCCAAAACGACTAAGCATGATGATCCTATCCCTGCTGCGGCCCTCGGTGTTGTGATGGGGGCAACGACAAGCGTTCTTAATATGTCATCAGACCTGGTGAAGAGTAAGCGACAGATTAAGTGCCTTACTCATCACTTTCTTTATGGCTTGGATAGCTAGCCTAGAGGATCTTCTCGTGTGTACACACGGTAAGTAACTTGGCCTGCCGTTTTGCTTCGATGCTCATGCCAGTGTGGAGGAACGTCAGGGTCAGTAAGTTCTGATTCTGTCTCTACATAGATCAGAGCACCCTCTTTTAATAGATTCTTGCTTTCAAGCAGTAGACAGCATGGCGCGACTAAGTTTTTTCTAAAGGGTGGGTCCATAAAGACAAGATCGTACTTACTTTCTAGATCGGTCTGTCTCGTTTTTAGCCATTCAACGGCATCCGCTTGAATGACCTCAGCATTTTGCGATTTGAGGTGCTGAATATTACTATTTAGCTGACGTGCTGATGCGATATCTCGTTCAATAAAGGTAGCACGTTCGGCCCCTCTTGATAGGGCTTCAAAGCCTAAAGCCCCACTTCCGCTAAATAGATCTAAGCACTGGGCGCCGGGGACATCAGCCTGTATCCAGTTGAATAATGTTTCTCGGACTCTATCAGGGGTTGGGCGTAGGCCATCTATCGTCAAAAAATCCAGTTTACGCCCTCGCCACTCTCCTCCAATAATACGTAATTGAGAACGAGAGGGAGTGCTTTTAACATTTTGGCGGCGTGGGGGATGCTTACGACCCATGTGTATTCCTTAAGTGCCCTCTTTCAAAAGGGCTGACGAAAATAAGTGATGTGTAATTAATATAGTCGCACGCGGTTTAACGCTGCGGAGCTTTCAATATGCTTATAGGTTGAGTGATCTGCATCGTTTGTTTAACGGTTTGAATCACCTCATCTGGATCTTGGTCCAGAATCATATCGATATACTCTTCCATTGTATCAGTTGGCAGTTGATAGAAGGCGATCAAATTAAGCGCTTGAATTTGGTTATCATCTTCGCGCATACGTTCCTCCCAAGTTGCTGCTAAGCGGTTCTGGCTTTGCTCTATGACTTCATCCGTAATACGTTGCTGTAACTGGGGCAGAATCGGTTCTGGGTTATGCCTGCCTTTAAGAATCAGTGCCTGATAGCCCGTCGTTTTTAAAGCAGACCAAAGAATTCGGAAGTCTAGCTGATGTTGGTATTTATACTCTGCCAAAACATCTTGTAACACTTGTGCGGTAATACGTTCAGTAATAAAGCGCTCAGAGTTTCGTTCCGAAATTGCTTGTCCCATTAGTATGTGAAAATCCTGATTGTTGCTTACTTCTCTTTGTATCGGCTGTTTTGCAATCTCTAATTGAACCGCGTTGTCGATATTGGGCGACTGATGAGTGGCTATATCTTTCGCGAAAAGTTCCTCGACCATTTCTGCATAATCTTCCGCATCTTCTCCGCTTATGGCGATGCTAGGCATTGTGAAAAGGTCGGCGTAGGCACGCTCTAATTTGCTTAAAGGTGAAGAAGGGTCATTGGGCTGTAATTGATGATAAAAACGGTTTATCAGTTGCTGCTCTTCAGATTGAGCATCTAAATAATGGCGTGCTTGAATGTTTTTAAGGGTATCTTCCCAGCGAGAGGTCTCAACCGGTGCGCTTAATATTTGCCAAATCGTTTTTAGATCAGGAAGTTCTTGATCACTCGCCCACTGTATAGCGATTTCAATACGATCTTGTCTCGGTGTTACATTAAAACTATAAGAGGTGCTGGCAAGCGACCGTAAGCGTTGTTGCAACACCTGACTTTTGAGTTGCTGTAATTGCTGTCGCTGGGTGTTTAGCGCGGGAGGTGTTTGCAGCAGTAATACCAACTGCATGGGCTGATCATCCAGCTCCATCCAATAGATGTTTTTGCTCTTATTTGTTTCAACTTCATGGTACTCAACAGACCCTGGCCCCATAGACGAGAGAATTAAAATGGCGATGAGGCTGAACCACATTAGGCCCGTAATATAATTCCGGTTAAAAAGGGGGCGATATTCGTTCGTCATTTAAATTGATCTCAGGCGAATAAAAGGCTGTTAAATCTTAAATATTTACGCGCAATAGGTAAAACTTTTGAGCTATGTTCACTTTTGCACGTGCTTGCTTATCTTATCTGGGTTATGCGGTTGTTTTACTGTGATAAGATACCAGACTTTCTGGATGAACTGCGGATTTTTCCGGTAGTAATCATCGTGTTTTGTTGGATTTTGATAACGAGTAACGGATGATAAGTTTACAAGAGATGTTTATTAATAATGGTTGGGATACCAGTTACATCGGTTATGCGGGCGGATTCGTTACATTGATCGTTTTAGGGGTTATCTACCGTTACATTAGTGATGACAATTCATCAGATTAAAAGATCCAAAGCAAAATAGAATTTTATAGGTCAGTGGCTCAGCATTACGCCATTGTATGGGGAAGGTAAATGTTTAAAAAACTCAAATCCATGTTCGGTGGTGGTTCAGCTGAAGAGAGCAAACAGCCGAGTCATGAACAGGAAGAGCAACTCAGTACTGAACAGCAATCAGTAGAACCGAGTGAATCAGCTTTGGTTGTTGACGAGACTCAAGCTGAAAAGGCTGCTAGCCCTGTTGCGGAGAGTATCACTACTGTTGAACAGGCGAATGATAATGCAGAAGCTGAATTAGCTCCTGTAGTTGATGAGTCGGCAGCATTCGAAGCGAGTGAAGCCAATGGTACAAGCAGGGAAGAGAAACCTGCTGATGAAGTCGCTGAGATAGATGCGAATATCAGTGCGAAAGAGTCTGTTGAAACTGCTGAGTCAATCGATGAAGTGGCTAGTGATGTCGCTGATGAAACTGTTGATAAGACGGCAGATGACATTGTAGATGCCATCGTCGAGGAAGAGCCTGCTCCAGTAGCTGCGCCAGCAACTGTTGCAGAACCCGCTCCTCCAGTTGAAGAGAAGAAGGGTTTCTTTGCTCGTATTAAGTCGGGTTTAAGTAAAACCAAAGCAAATCTTACCGAACAGCTAAGCAATATTTTCTTGGGTGCAAAAGAGATCGACGACGATCTTCTAGAAGATATTGAAACGCTACTGCTGACCGCTGATGTGGGTGTGGCCGCAACGTCGGACATTATTAGTCGTTTAACCGACAAAGTTGCGCGTAAGCAGCTTAATGATCCGCAAGCGTTGCAAACAGCGCTTAAAGAGGAGTTAGCCGCTCTACTTCACCAGTCTGAACAGCCTTTAGATACCTCATGTAATGATGGCCCTTATGTTATTTTGATGGTGGGTGTGAATGGTGTAGGTAAAACCACCACTATTGGTAAACTGGCGAAGAAATTCCAGAGCGAAGGTAAATCCGTCATGCTAGCGGCTGGTGATACGTTCCGTGCGGCGGCAGTTGAGCAGCTTCAAGTGTGGGGCGAACGTAATGATGTTCCTGTTGTTGCTCAGCATACAGGGGCTGATTCTGCATCGGTTATCTTTGATGCGGTTCAATCTGCTCAAGCGAAAAATATTGATATCCTTATTGCTGATACGGCAGGTCGTCTACAGAACAAAGACAACCTAATGCAGGAATTAGAAAAAGTAGTGCGCGTCACTAAGAAACTTGCCCCAGAGGCTCCGCATGAAGTGATGTTAGTGCTGGATGCAGGCACAGGCCAGAACGCTTTAAGCCAAGCGAAGATCTTTAAAGAAAGTGTAGGTGTAACCGGCATCTCTTTAACCAAGCTTGATGGCACAGCAAAAGGTGGCGTTATTTTTGCCATCGCTAAGCAGATGGATCTACCTATTCGTTTTATTGGTGTTGGTGAACAGATCGATGATCTGAGACCATTTAAATCGCAAGAGTTTGTTGACGCACTTTTTGACTAAGTGCATATCCCAGGATGGGTGTGATCTGTAGCGATGATTAAGTTTGAGAATGTAAGCAAACGATATCCTGAAGGGCATGATGCTTTGCGGGATGTCGACTTTACTCTGAAACGGGGTGAAATGGCGTTCCTTACGGGGCATTCTGGCGCGGGTAAAAGTACCTTGCTTAAGCTCATTATGCTGATGGCACGTCCTACCCGTGGTCAAGTTTCTATTGCTGATCAAAATCTCGCTCAGTTTAGCCGTGATGATATCCCTTATCACCGCCGCCGTATTGGCGTTGTATTTCAAAACCATCAGTTGTTATTTGATCGCACGGTTTTTGATAATGTTGCGTTGCCTTTACATATCTCCGGCTATGATGAGGACGATATCGGTAAACGTGTTCGTGCGGCCTTAGATAAAGTGGGTTTGCTGCATAAAGAGAAACTCAATCCTATTACCTTGTCTACAGGTGAGCAGCAACGTATCGGTATTGCTCGTGCGATTGTGCATAAACCGCAAGTACTATTAGCGGATGAGCCGACAGGTAACTTAGATCCCGCGCTTTCAGAAGAGATCATGCGTCTGTTTATGGAATTTAACCTTCACGGAACGACTGTGTTGATCGCAACCCATGATTTGGCGCTTGTTTCTCGCATGCCTTACCGTAACCTTCAGTTAGATCAAGGACGGTTAATCCATGACTAACCGTGAGCCGGTAAAACGTGGAGCTGAACGACAGCGCCCACCTGTTGAAAACGCCTCTACAGAAAGTGCTGTACCGGCGAGTAAAGGCGCGGCTAAACATAAAATAGATTTAGCCTCACAAAGTAAAAGTTGGTTACGCCACCATAAAAGCACGGCTCGTGAGTCTTTATTGCGCTTATTGTTAACGCCTCTACCGAGTTTAATGACGCTTGCTGTACTGGCGATAGCATTGGCACTGCCTGGTCTTATGTTTGTCGGGCTGAAGAATATTCACCAGTTGAGCGGTGAATGGCAAGGCGACCCGCGTATTTCGTTATATCTACAAAAGACGCTGCCCGTTGAAGAAGTCGATCGCTTTAGCCAGAAAATGCTACTACGTACAGATTTGGCTGCGGTTGAGTTAGTTACAAAAGAGCAGGGCTTACACGAATTTCAGCGTATATCTGGCTTTTCAGATGTATTAGAATTTTTAGATAAAAACCCACTCCCTGCGGTCGTGGTGGTGCAGCCGTTAGATAATCAGAAAGCCTCATTAGTAAAACTACAGCAACAGCTCAGTGAACTGCCTGAAGTCGAAGAGGCGGTACTGGATATGGTTTGGGTAGAGCGCCTTGCGTCATTTGTTCAATTGGCTAACCGATTGGTGTTAGTACTCGGTGCGCTACTCGCACTCTCTGTACTGTTAGTCGTGGGTAATACGATCCGCCTTTCAATTGAAAGCAGAAAAGATGAAATCCAAGTGGCCAAGCTGGTTGGCGCGACGGATGCTTGGGTTAAAAGACCCTTCATCTATACGGGTTTTTGGTTTGGTCTGATCGGGTCTGCTATCGCTTGGTTGTGTGTACAGGTAAGCCTTTTATTAATTAATACTCCCGTAGGAGATCTAGCTGCCTTGTATCAGACTGATTTTGAGCTACAAGGGCTTGGTTTTATTGATAGTTTATCCCTTATTGGAGTAGGTATTTTGCTGGGTTTATTTGGTGCAAGATTGGCTGTAGGCCGTCATCTACGTGAAATTGAACCCCAATAATTGATTTAATCGTCCTGTCATATTTGCGTTTTATCCTTAACCTCGCTATATTTTCCGGTCCGTTATATTTTTAGCGGAAATTAGATTGAACTTTTGTATTAAATATTGAGTCATACTTGCGAACTTTTTAAGATGCAGAATGATGAGAGGTCATTAATGGGCACTAGCTTACAAGTTGTTGAAACACTTTCTCCTGGGCGCAATCTTGATGCGTATATGCAGTCTGTTACTGCTATACCGGTATTGAGCGTCGAAGAGGAGCGTTCCTTGGGTGAGCGTTTGCATTTTGATGGTGATGTTGAAGCAGCACGTCGCATGGTTATGTCTCATCTACGTTTTGTCGTACATGTTGCCAAAACCTATTCTGGATACGGTTTGCCATTAGGCGATCTAATACAGGAAGGTAACGTAGGTCTGATGAAAGCGGTTAAACGCTTTGATCCAACTATGGGTGTTCGCTTAGTCTCCTTTGCCGTGCATTGGGTTAAGGCTGAGATGCATGAGTTTATTCTAAAAAACTGGCGTATCGTAAAAGTTGCGACCACTAAGGCTCAGCGCAAATTGTTCTTTAATCTTCGCTCTAAGAAAAAGGGCCTAGGTTGGATGAACAATGATGAAGTTAATTTGATTGCTGAAGACTTAGGTGTAGACGCTAAAACAGTACGTCAAATGGAAGGCCGTATGGCATCCATTGATACCGCGTTTGATGCACCTGAAGGTGTGGATGATGAACAAGGGGCTTGGGCACCGGCACATTTCTTAGAAGATAAAAGTGCAGACCCATCTCTACTGGTTGAAGACTCTAATTGGGAACAAGACTCACAGCGCCGTCTGATGAGCGCAATGTCAGAGCTGGACGAGCGAAGCAAAGATATCTTGGCGCGCCGCTGGTTAACAGATGATAAAGCGACTCTGCATGAATTGGCTGCTGAATACGGTGTGTCTGCTGAGCGTATCCGCCAGTTAGAGAAAAATGCGATGAAGAAGATACGTGTTTCGATGGAAGCTTGATCTTCTTAGCGCTTTAAAGAAGCCGCTCTTGAGCGGCTTTTTTGTTTCTGTAATAAGCATGATGAGATTGCAGTATCAGCGACGTAAATTCGGTATAATCTCTCATTCTTTTTAATCGGTATTCCTAATGAATAAGGAACCTATCATACTGGTTTCAGCCCTGAGCGGTTTTTTAGCGGTTGCTTTGGGTGCATTTGGTGCGCATGGGTTAAAAGATATACTAGAACCCAACTTATACACGGTTTACCAGACCGGTGTGGAGTACCAGTTTTACCATACGTTAGCGTTGTTATTTATAGCGGTAGCGCCAACTCGCTTTTGTGAAAAGCGCCTAGGTTGGGCGGCTATTGCTTTTATCGTAGGTATGCTGCTGTTTTCTGGCAGTTTGTATCTATTAGCGTTAACCGGTATTCGAGCCTTAGGGGTGATTACTCCCATAGGCGGCGTCGCATTTTTATGCGGTTGGTTACTGATTGCCTACACGGCATATTACTCGAACAGGAGATAAATCAATGCAGATTCAGGTAAATGGTGAGATGCTAAAGGTGCAGGAAAATATTAGCCTGACTGATTTGGTTTCACAGCTTGAACTGGGCGAAAAGCGTATCGCAATCGAGTTGAATTTAGAAATCATTCCTCGTAGTCAGCATGCAGAAACAGTTTTAAAAGATTCAGACCGAGTGGAAATTGTTCATGCCATCGGTGGCGGTTAGCACAGCGAACTTACACACTGTAATTGACTCATAATCATAATAATTTTGGATACAGATCATGTCTCAGCAAAATGACCCATTAATCATTGCAGGTCAAAGTTATAACTCCCGTTTACTCATCGGTACGGGTAAATATAGAGACCTTGAAGAAACACGTTTAGCGATCGAAACAAGCGGTGCGGAAATAGTCACTGTCGCTGTTCGCCGCACAAACATTGGCCAAAACCCAGATGAGCCAAATTTACTGGATGTGATCTCTCCAGATAAATACACAATTTTGCCAAACACTGCTGGCTGCTTTAATGCAGAAGATGCAGTACGTACCTGCATGCTGGCGCGTGAACTGATGGACGGTCATGATCTCGTTAAACTAGAAGTACTAGGCGATCAGAAAACCCTTTACCCGAACGTTGTTGATACGATTAAAGCGGCGGATCGTTTGGTGCAAGATGGCTTTAAAGTCATGGTATACACTAGCGATGACCCAATCGTTGCTAAAGAGTTAGAAAGCTTAGGTTGTGTTTCTATCATGCCACTAGGTTCAATGATTGGTTCAGGTCTAGGTATTTTGAACCCGCATAACATCAACGTAATCATGGAAGACTGTAAAGTTCCTGTATTAGTTGATGCTGGTGTAGGTACAGCTTCAGAAGCGGCTGTCGCGATGGAGATGGGCTGTGAAGCGGTATTGATGAACTCCGCTATTGCCGGTGCTCGTAACCCAATTCTAATGGCTTCTGCGATGCGTAAAGCGGTTGAAGCGGGTCGCGAAGCGTACCTTGCAGGCCGTATGCCACGTAAAAAATACGCAAGCGCTTCCTCTCCGATGGAAGGGACTATTGTTAGTTAAAGAAGAGTTGGTTAAACAAGTGTAGGCTAAGTATTTACCGCTAAAAAGCGGTTAAGCGTTACTTTTTTATTTGAAATATTTTATAGCCTGATCCTCAGATCAGGCTTTGCTTTTTAGGTTAGATTGATGTCAGAAGAAAACAACATCAAACAGCAGGACATAGAAAACACTGCTGAAGAGAAACACATGCGTACGGTCAAAAGCTTTGTTCTACGCGCTGGCCGCATGACCGAAGGTCAGCAAAAAGCGATGGACGATGTTTGGCCAGAGATGGGCCTAGAGGTGACTCAAGGCCTACTTGATCTAAATGCAGTGTTTGGACGTGAAGCGCCTGTTGTTTTAGAGATCGGTTTTGGTATGGGCGATTCATTGGTTGAGATGGCCAAAGACCAGCCTGAAAAAAACTACATCGGTGTTGAAGTACACCGTCCGGGTGTAGGCCGCTTACTCAGCAATGCTGAAAAGCAGGGCCTTAAAAACATCCGTGTCTTCTGTGAAGATGCGATCGAAGTACTCGCACAATCTATCCCAGATGGCAGCCTTGATTGCATTCAACTGTTCTTCGCTGACCCGTGGCACAAAAAGCGTCACCATAAACGCCGTATCGTACAGCCAGAATTTGCACAAACACTGCGTAAAAAGCTAAAAGACGGTGGCGTATTCCACATGGCCACAGACTGGGAAAACTACGCAGAACATATGATGGAAGTGATGAGTGCTGCAGAAGGCTATAACAACGTAGCTGGAGAGGGGCAATACTCACCTCAGCCAGAATGGCGTCCAGTGACTAAATTCCAGAAACGTGGTGAACGTTTAGGTCATGGGGTTTGGGATCTCATGTTTGAGAAAACTAACTAAGTTATTCTCGTTTTAGATTGATATTTGGAAAGGCTGATACGGTGTATCGGCCTTTTTTTTGCTCAGTTCCTGAGCGCCGTTTTAAATTCTTTTATAGACCTTCGGCCCTTAAGGGAAAACAACAGCTCTTTCCCTTAAAAGTACATTCTCGTAAAACAGCCGCCTGTTCCTTGTTTCGCTCCGCTCAATCCCCTGCGGTTCTCTAACTCAATGGGACGGATATAAACTCGCCTTTTATCTCTAAAGAAGGCTCAGACAAATATCCATCTATTCCAATGAGTTATGCGATACTCGGCTGCGTCAAAGGGGGGAGGGTTTGCGCCAGTTTGAATATCCTCACTTTGTTTGAGGTAGGAAATGACCCTCAGACTTGATAGATACTATCAAACGGCCTTATAAAATCTCATCGGCTAGTTCTGGGTGGTGATCCAGAACAAAGAGTAGCTTAGAGACCGCTTTAGGGACTTGAACCTCACCTTGCTCATAACGTGAGAAAGCATTTTTTCCCCCTCCGAACTCATCACCTGCTCTGGCTTGATTAAGCTTTAGCTTTCGTCGGATACGTTTAATCTCAAGCGGGGTAAGCAATCCATCAATTTTAGATTTCTCAGTTTGAAGCTGTAGTCGGGTTGCCTTCAAACCTTCGGGTTCTAATACGGCTTCACCGCAGCTATCGCAGTAAATGCCCGGTTGCAAAAGGCTGAAAGAGCGTCCTTTGTAATCGTAATCTACCAACCGCTCTTCTCGAACGGCCTGAGCGCCACAAAGTTCGCATATATGCTGACTCATTGCTGTTCTCCTTATCGTTCTTTAAAAGAAACAACAACTTGACCATTAGCTCCAAGTTGAAATTTCACATAAAGCTGAATGCCTTTATAGTACGGTCTATAAACATCCTGCCATTGAATAAACCCCGCTTTTGGGGCTCCATCGACTTGTAGAAATCGATAGGGGTTAACGCTTGTATGACTTGAATAGCATCATCTTCGTCGAAGCCTAAACTAAACATCGTTTGGCGAGCACTCAGAGTCATTCTAAGTTTTGTTACAGAATTCAGCGCGTGCTTTATTTCATCCAAATCATAAGTGGGCTTTTTCTGTTCCATCAGTAAATAAGCTCCTTTTAGATTATTATTACCCTTAAAGGGGTATTTGTAAAATGGAATTTAATGTTGGAGCTCAGCCTCAGTGCGAGTTTTTGATTTTTATTCTTTAGGCTTTCAGCCTTTAAGGGGGAACAACAGCTCTCCCCCTTAAAAA
>CERC01060549.1_pt1 | contig 18785 bp, 20 predicted proteins | sample 530921 | NCBI WGS metagenome assembly CERC01 (sample SAMEA2621099, study PRJEB7988) | marine metagenome | isolation source: saline water (ENVO:00002010), including
TATGGTTTTGATCAGCTATCAATATGTCATATTAAAATATTTCACGCTCTAGTATTTTCGATTCAAGCACGTATACTTGCGTGGCATATTTTAATAACCCCATGGTAAGTCGCCGTGGTCGTAGATATCTTAGTGGAAAACGCATGGATCAATACATTGAATTTGTCGGAAATCATCCGATATTGAGCATTATCTGGCTTGCATTGGTGGCAATGCTTATCAGTAGCTGGTTTAAAAGTAAATTTTCAGCAATTCGTCAAATTAATCCACAACAAGTGACTTTGTTGATTAACCGTGAAGATGGCCAAGTTGTTGATATTAGAGCTCAAAAAGAATTTAACTCAGGTCATATCGCTGGAGCAACACACCTAAGCTCAGAAAAGGCAAAACAATCTGATTTTTCAAGCCTTGAAAAGTTCAAGAGTAAACCCATTATACTAGTATGTACCACGGGCATGACCGCCTCAGGTATCGCAACTGCAATGCATAAAGCAGGATTTGAACGTGTATATGTATTATCGGGTGGTATGGGTGCTTGGCAATCGGCCAGTTTACCAACGACAACCGGTCGCTAATAGCATCACGTAGCAGCCCAATAGAGGATTTATTATGAGTAATGTTGTTCTTTACACCAAGGCGTACTGCCCTTTTTGCCAACGCGCATTAGCTTTACTAGACAGTAAAGGTGTAAGTTATACGAACATTGACATTGGTGAGCATCCTGAACGTCGTGACGAAATGATCGACAAAGCCAATGGTGGTTATACAGTGCCGCAAATTTTTATTAATGATGAACATATTGGCGGTTGCGACGACATGATGGCGATAGAAGCACAAGGTCTATTAGACGCTAAGCTGAACGCTTAAAATTTATTATAAAAACGAATACAAGTTAGGAATTACAATGAACGAAGAAAACCAGAACGCAGCAGCAGAACAACAAGCAGGTGCTCAATTCACAATTCAACGTATCTATACAAAAGATGTTTCTTTTGAGACACCAAACTCACCAGCTATCTTTCAAAAAGAATGGACGCCTGAAGTTAAGTTAGACCTTGATACTCGTTCAAATAAGTTAGAAGAAGGTGTTTTTGAGGTTGTTCTTGCTCTGACTGTTACTGCATCAATCGGTGAAGAAACAGCTTTCTTATGTGAGATCCAACAAGCGGGTATTTTCACTATTGGTGAAGTTGAAGAAGTTCAATTAGCACATATGCTAGGCGCATTTTGCCCGAACGTATTGTTCCCGTATGCACGTGAAGCAGTTTCAAACTTAGTTAACCGTGGTACTTTCCCACAACTTAACTTAGCGCCTGTTAATTTTGATGCATTGTTTGCTCAGTACATGCAACAACGTGCAGCTCAAGAGCAACAGGCTCAAGCAGACGCATAAGCAATGACTACAGCACAATCAGCTGTTACAGTTTTAGGGGCGGGGTCGTATGGCACCGCCCTTGCTATTTGCTTTGCCAGAAATGGCCACCCAGTGACTTTGTGGGGGCGAAATAGCGATGACGTTGCCACGCTTGCAGCTGAGCGAAAGAATCAACGTTATCTTCCTGATGTGGATTTTCCACAAACCCTTTCACTTGAATCTGATCTCGAAACGGCGGTTAAGGCCAGCAAGATTATTCTTGTGGTTGTGCCAAGCCATGCATTTGCTACAACACTACAGCAGATAAAGCCATGGTTGCAAGAGGGGGCCCAAGTAGCTTGGGCTACCAAAGGACTGGAACCAAATACAGGACGCTTATTGCAAGAAGTTGCGATGCAGGAGTTAGGCGATGATATGCCGCTTGCAGTGTTGTCTGGGCCTACTTTTGCTAAAGAAATGGCGATGGGGCTACCTACTGCAATTTCTGTGTCATCAACATCCAGTGACTTTGCAAAGCAACTTGCCGAGTTATTGCATTGTGGACGCTCTTTTAGGGTGTATAACAATGACGATTTTATTGGTATTCAGCTCGGTGGTGCGGTTAAAAATGTTATTGCGATTGGTGCCGGTATGTCGGATGGCTTTGGTTTTGGTGCCAATGCGAGAACTGCGCTGATCACTCGTGGTCTTGCAGAGTTATGTCGATTAGGCTGTGCTTTGGGTGCTCGCTCAGATACCTTTATGGGGATGGCAGGGTTAGGTGACTTAATTCTAACCTGCACAGATAACCAGTCGCGTAATCGACGCTTTGGCTTAGCACTTGGCAAAGGTGAAGGGGTTGAAGCTGCCATAGAATCAATTGGTCAAGTGGTTGAAGGTTATCGAAACACGAAAGAAGTGTATTTGTTAGCTGAGCGTACTGGTATTGAAATGCCAATCACTGAGCAAATTTACAAAGTGTTGTACGAAAACAAAAATGTAAAAGAAGCAGCAATGGCGCTACTCGGACGTGAACAAAAATCTGAGTAGGTTATAAAAAGCAACTATAGACATTAAAAAGCGCGATTTTATATCGCGCTTTTGTTTTTAAGTTAATTGCTTAGTCAATTTATTTTTGATGAATTCATTGACTTGCTCGACATTGAGCGGCTTACTGTAGTAGTAACCTTGCTGACAGTGACACCCCATTATGTGCAGCATGTACGCCTGCTCTTGTGTTTCAATTCCTTCCGCAACAACGTTAATATTCAAATACTTTGCTAGGCGGACAATCGTCGCTGTGATATTTCTATCTTGTTCATTTTTAGCAATATCTCTGACAAATGACTTATCAATTTTCAACGTATCGATAGGAAAACGTTTTAAATAGCTTAACGATGAATGTCCCGTGCCAAAATCATCTAGCGCTATTTGCACACCCAGCGATTTAATACGCCTCATTTGCTGCTCTGCAAATTGTGGGTTTTCCATCACGGCACTTTCGGTTATTTCAAGTTCTAAGCATGATGCTGGCACATCAAACTTAGCTAAGTTATCAACTAATGTATCGATTAGATTACTTTGCTGAAAGTGTAGGGCAGAAATATTAATCGCGACCTTTCCAAAGGCAAGATTTTGATGTCGCCAAGCTGCGAGTTGTTTTAGTAACTGCGCGAGTAGTAGTTGGGTAAGGGGGATAATCGCGCCATTTTGTTCCGCTAAAGGAATAAATTCATCAGGGTTAATTAAACTTCCATCTTCTTGGGGCCAACGAACTAAGGCTTCAAAACCATACAAACGGTTGTGTTGAGCATCATATTTAGGCTGGAAATAAAGTTCGAACTCATTGTTAGTAATAGCCTTGAATAACGCATTTTCTTTTGTGAGCTCTGTTGGGTCGAGGGTATGACGCTCTTTGTCAAAAAACTGATATGTATTTCGGCCTATTTTTTTTGCATGATTTAAGGCGCTGTTAGCGCTGCGCATTAGATTTTCGCAGTTATACGCGTTCTCAGGGTAGATTGCGATTCCACAGCAAGCGGAAAGAGATGTTTCGAAACCATCAAGCATAAAAGGTGTTTTAAATTGTCGAAGTACTAAATCAGCGGTTTTTTTTGCAAAGAAAATGGTTTTATCGGAGTAAAGGTAGGGAGGGACTAAAATTGCAAACTCATCAGCACCTAATCTAGCAATAGTAAAACCTGAGTTAAGTGCATTCGTTAGTCTACAAGCGACTTCCTTTAAAAGCATGTCGCCTACTGTATGACCAAGTGAATCGTTAATTTTTTTAAAGTTGTCCAGATCTATAAATAAAATGAGAAGGCTCGGGTATTTGTCATTGCAGGCGTTGATTGCTTTATCTAACGACTCTATAAAAATAGTGCGGTTTGATAACCCTGTAACCGTGTCTTTTGTGGTGAGTCTAAGCATTGTCCGCTCATGGTTTTTACGTGCAGTGACATCAGCAAATAAACCTACATAGCGAACAAATTGCCTTGGAAATTTAGGTGTTGCCACTTTGGTAATACACAAATCAAGTGCATATGGCTGACCATCTTTGCGTAAGTTCCAAATTTCACCTGACCAATAACCATCTTGTACTAACTCTTGTTGGATCATTTGTTCGAGTTGCCGATCTCTGCCATCTTTAGTGAGGGCTTTAAACTCCTTGCCCATGACATCTTCTTTACGATAACCCGAAATTTCACAAAACGTGTTATTCACTTCAATGATTTTGAAGTGTTCATCACTGACCCAAATCGCATCTTTCGACTGTGATAGGAGCGCATCAATTAACATCATTTTTTGACTTTTTTGATTATGAATAACGGCAATAAAAAGCCCAATGATGGCCAGTAGGATAAGGAAGAGTAGAAGAGGGATACTGTTAGATAAGTTTGATGCGATTGATGATGCAACGCTAACAGAATGTTGCATCATTAAAGTTATGCTGAATAAAACAGTAAAAAAGCGCATCTAGACTCGTCTTTAGGAACAGGCTTAACTTATTTAGGTTAGTTCATAAAAAAGGGTCGCGCTAAAAAATTAATGAATTTTTATTAGATACGTTTATCAATAACTTATTGGCCATTCACAAAACCCAGCTGACGCCAAGACTCATAGACAAATACGGCCACTGAATTAGATAAATTCATACTTCGACTGTCTTTTTGCATTGGAATCCGTACTCGTTGCTCTTTAGGCAAAGATTGAATTAGTTCATCAGGTAAGCCGCGGGTTTCAGGACCGAATACTAAACAATCACCAGGTTGATATTGGGCTTGGTGATGAAACTGACTGCCTTTCGTCGTGCAAGCATAAACTTTTTTAGGCTGACACTTCTCAAGATAGGCTTCGAAAGAGGCATGACGTTGCACATGACTAAATTCATGATAATCAAGCCCTGCGCGTTTTACACGTTTATCATCCCATTCAAACCCAAGTGGTTCAATAAGGTGTAAAGCGTAACCTGTATTTGCACATAAGCGAATGATATTACCTGTATTAGGTGGGATCTCAGGTTGGTACAACACAATATCAAGCATTTGAATCTCATTTTTAAACAATATGATCTGCAGCTGAGTATACACGAACTAGAATAAAAAGATGATATACTCAAGATTGATAATATCTAAAGGTAAGTTGTTGTGAAACATCGTAGTTATGAGTTTTGGGTCAGAACCGCCAGTCTTGTTACGATTATGATGGTGAGTTTGATGATTGCTGCAAAGAGCTGGGCATGGCTAGCCTCTGGCTCTGCGTCTATGTTGGGCTCGTTAACCGATTCATTAATGGATATCACAGCATCCCTAATGAGCTTTTTGGTACTTGGCTATGCGTTGCGTCCTGCTGATGATGATCATCGTTTTGGTCATGGCAAAGCAGAGGCTCTTGCGGGGCTGGCACAAGCTGCTTTTATTGCCGGCTCAGGCTGCTTTTTAGCATTTCATGGGATAGAAAGGCTGATCAACCCTGTTACGCTAAAGCACTCAAGTTTAGGTATTTGGGTGAGTCTATTTGCGATAGTATGTACCTTAGTTGTGGTATTTGTGCAAACCAAGGTGATTAATCACACTGAGTCAATCGCTATTAAGGCAGATTCAATTCACTACAAAGGCGATTTAATTCTTAATCTCGCGGTATTAATCGCGATACTGTTAGCTAAGTATGGCATGACCTATGCCGATCCCCTTTTTGCCATTGGTGTGGCTGTTTACTTACTTTATAACAGTTGGGATATTGCCCGTGACAGTGCCGACCACTTAATGGATAAAGAGCTACCTGATGAAGAAAAAGCGGAAATTCTGAGTATTGTAAATAGCCATAAAGAGGTGTTTGGCGCTCACGATATTCGTACACGCCAAGGTGGTAAAATTAAATTTATTCAGATGCACTTAGAGCTTGAAGACAACTTACCCCTTATTCGCGCACACCAAGTTGCAGATGAAGTGGAGGCGATGATAAAGGCTTATTTCGACTGTGAAATGGACATATTAATGCACTTAGATCCGCTTTCTGTCGTTAAAAAGCCACCTTACAGAGAATCGCAAAACTGATAAAAGTCAGTGAGCACAGCGTGTCTTATCTCATCTCGCTCGAATAACAACTCATGGCGTGCATGTGGGTAGCTTTTTAAGCGTGCTTTTTTTTGCCTATGTGTGAGCGCAAATTGTGCGGCGTTATCAACAACGGTGTCTTGCTCTGCACTGGCAATGAAAAGAGGGATCGACACTTTTCTGTCTACGAGTATGGCAATGAAATCAAAAGAGGCGTTTAGCCAGCCATAGGTCACGCCACCTAATTGTAAATCAGGCTCTGCTAAGTAAAGCTCTCTGAACTGTTTATACCTCACTTCACTGCTTGTGAGCTCATTTACGGCAAAGTCGACGGGTAAATAATTGTTTTGTCCAAACGCATAACTGCGGCCAAGGCCAATTAAAGAGGCTATTTTCGCGGCAAGTTTAGCAAGGGGTTTTGGGGTGCCTTTGGTATAAATATCAAACATAGGCGCTGATAAAAATGCCCCTGAAAATGTATGTTGATAACGTGACAAGAAGTCATAAGCAATCGCACAGCCCATAGAATGGCCAAGTAAAACCTGTTTGCCTTGCCAGTGTGTTTGTACCACTTTTTCGTTGAATGTAGCAAAGTCGTCAGCGTAATCGCTAAAACGATTTACATAGCCTTTATGTGTGTTTTTTAAAAGGCGGTAAGAGCGTCCTTGGCCTTGATGGTCAACAATAAAGACGGCATAGCCATTTTGGTATAACTCCCACAAAAGCTCTTTATATTTAAATAATGACTCGATACGACCACTGCTAATTATAATTGCTGTCGTTGCTTGCTGTGGAATTGCAAACCCATAATATAAAGTGCCATAACGGGTCGTTAAAAAGTCTTGTTGTAACTGCTCTGAAAAAAACGTGTTTATTTTGGTTGTGTTATTAGTAAGGTTGGTTTCATCACTATAAAACATACTTAGCTCTTTATTGGCAGGCGAATTTTAACGCAAAGCCCGCCTTGTTCTTGGTTTTCGAGTATGAGCGTACCATCATGGGCTGAAATTGCATTTTTGGCAATCGCAAGCCCTAAACCTGTACCTCCTGTATTTCTATCCCTAGCATGCTCTTGACGAAAGAAAGGTTCGCATAATCTTTCAAGGTTGGCTTCATCAACCCCTTTACCGTCGTCACAAATGGTAATGTAAATCGCATCAGATTCAGACAGTATTAGATGAATGTGTTGAGTAGCATATTTAATTGCATTACGTAGCACATTCTCAAGTGCACTGGCGATGAGTGTTTCATCACAAGGCACTTCTTTTTCAATTTTTCCCTCAACGCTGAGGTGCTTATTGCACTGGTTTGCCTCAAAGCGAACATCATTTAAAACATGATCAATAATAACCTGTATCGACTGTGTACTTAGCGATAAAGTCTGACTTTTTGCTTCAAGGCGAGATACCTGTAAAACATCTGCAATCATTTTATCAAGCTGATTCGCCTCTTTTTCAATACGCTCTAAATAGGCTTGTTGTGCATCTTCTGCTTGCATCTGTGCAAGGCCTGTTGCCATTTTAAGACGCGTTAACGGAGAACGTAACTCATGAGAAATATCTGCAAGTAAACGTTTTTGCGCACTAATTAATTGCTCAAGCTGTGTTGCCATTGTATTAAAGTCGCGCCCTAATACGCCCAACTCATCTTGTCGTGAATTAGAGATATCAGCACGTGCCGTTAAGTCGCCATGCGCAAGCTTATTGGCTGTTTCTTTAAGGCTGTTGATAGGGGCTATCAGATTGCGGCTAAAGAAAAAGCTCAACATAAGTGAGGCGATTACCGCAATAATGATTTTTAACCACGTTGGCATAAGCCAAAGACCAACAAAGAAGGGCTTTTTACGTTTTTCATCTATTTCATAAAGGAAAAATGTTCCTTCTGGCACATCGATTTTTACAGGCCCATAAGCTTGGTATTCATCGGTAAAGATAATTTGTGGTGACATACGCTTGGTAAAGTTTAATAAACTTAAGTCTATGTCCTTAGAAATAGGCTCACTGAGCATTTCTACACCATGCACTTCACCATTTAAATACAATAACTTGTGTTTCGATAGGCGGGGATGTGAAATGACTTCTTGTGTTGATTTGCCATGTTTAGCCACAATACGCTCAATACTTTTTGCCGTATATTGCAAGTTTTTAAGCATGGGGCCGCGAAGCTCATCATTACCTACGTTGCTGGTTAATTTGCTTAAAAATACTAAGGTGGTAATTGTGGCGATAACCGTTACCCAAAACCAAGCAAAAATCTTTAAAAATAAATAATGACGTGGTTTTTTAAACCAATCAGGTGTCTTCATATTACTCGCCTTGAATCAACACATAGCCGCTACCACGCATTGTTTTAATACGTTCATTATTTACATGCTCAGCAATTTTTTTACGAATATTGCTGACGTGCATGTCGATTGAGCGATCAAAGGGAGCAAGGCGTCTGCCGAGCACTTGTTCGCTTATTTGCTCTTTACTTATGACTTCTCCTGCATGCTGAACTAGCATGGCCAAAATCTCGTACTCAGTGCCTGTCAGGCTCAATGTGTTTTCATTCACAGAGGCTTCGCGAGTGGCAAGGTTAATATGAATGCTATTTACACTTAGGGAGCTTGTTTGCTGCTGCGATAAGCTATTAATGTGTTCAATACGACGAGTTATCGCTTTTACGCGAGCTAGTAACTCTCTGTGGTTAAAGGGTTTAGGGATGTAGTCATCAGCACCGAGCTCTAAGCCAAAAATACGGTCGAAGTCTTCGCCTTTAGCGGTCAGCATAATAACAGGCGTGAGCTTTTTCTGACGAAGTTGTTTTAACACTTCAAAGCCGTCCATAGATGGTAGCATGACATCAAGTAAAATAAGTTCGTAATTGTGATTAAGAGCGTGCGCTAAGCCTTCAGCACCATCATGAAAACAATCTACTGCAAACCCTTGTGCGGTTAAGTACTCGCTGAGTAGTTCGCACAACCCTGTATCGTCGTCGATCATTAATAGTTTCATTCTGACACCTGTTTATTCGTTTCTATAAGGTTATTCTACTTAGTAAATTGTGTAAAAGTGAATCTTTACATAACCTTTACACTGGTTTGCGTTCCTTTGCATTGAACTTTGTATAGTTAACTCATCAGCTCAAAACAAGCATTGAGCACAACCCAACAAAAGGTAATGATTATGACTATTTCAAATAAGCTTTCTAAATTCGTATTTGTTTGTGGTTTAGCAGCAGCCAGTGTTGCTGCAACTCCTGTTATGGCAAAAGGGGATATGCACCGTGGCATGAACCCACACGCGCGTTTTTTATTATCTGAGCGTGGCATTGATAAATTACAACTGACTGAAGATCAGCAAACGCAGCTAAAAGCTATTTTTGCTGAGCAAAAAACGCAATTTAAAGCACTTCATGGTGATAAAGAAACCATGAAAGCTAATCGTGCGGCTTATAAAGAAAAGATGGATGTGCTTCTTGCAACTCAAGCGTTTGATGAAAATGCAGCAATGGAATTGATTAAAGCGCGTGAAGAAAAAACACAACAAGCTGCTTTGATTAAACTAAAATCAGAGCATGCTATTTGGCAAGTTCTTAATGCTGAGCAGCGTGAAAGTTACAAAGAAATTAAAAAGCATATGCGTAAAAAAGCCCACAAGAAAGGTCAACATCGTCCACATGGCGAGCGCAAAGATAAACGTTCAGACAGTAAATAATTAAAAAATGCGGCTTAAATGCCGCATTTTTACATTTTGAGCTTGAAAACTATTCTTTAAAAAACGAGTCATCATTTTTAGCAAGCATGGCTTCGATATCCTCAATCATATCTTGGTTTAGCTCATTGGCACTGCTAATAGGGCTCGATATTTTATTATTCTCAAACGACCATTCACCTAGATCAATGAGCTGGCAGCGTTTTGAACAAAAAGGGCGGTGCGGACTGTGTTCTGACCATTCGACTTTTGCTTTACATGTTGGGCAGTTTACAACTGTTGGCATGGTTTTCTTCTCAATTAAGCTTATGCATTTTAGGTGATCTTACTAAAGCTCAGCGTGAGAATCGAGTCACGAGTTAAAAACTCGTCACACGATTTACTTCAGCCAAAGAGGTAACACCATCTGCTGCTTTTTTTAACCCCGACAGTCTTAAGTTATTAAAGCCAGATTTAAGCGCCACCTCTGCAATTTCAAGCGAATTACCACCACGCATAATAATTTGCGCTATTTCAGGTGTGATCTGCATAACTTCATAAATACCAACACGGCCTTTATAGCCTTCGGTACAACTGTCGCACCCTTTAGGTGCAAATAATTGAATTTCACTTAATGTGTCTTTATCAAAACCTTGGCGAATAAGCTCTTCATCGGGGAGCTTTTCTGGGGTCTTGCATTTAGGGCATAAACGACGCGCTAGACGCTGTGCAATGATAAGACTAATTGAGCTTGCTACGTTATACGCAGGCACACCCATATTTAATAAACGGGTTAAGGTTTCTGGTGCCGAGTTAGTATGCAAAGTAGATAAAACCAAGTGGCCTGTTTGTGCTGCTTTGATTGAGATTTCAGCAGTTTCAAGGTCACGGATCTCACCCACCATAACCACATCGGGATCTTGTCGTAAGAAGGCTTTCAAGGCATTGGCAAAGGTCATATCTGCTTTTGGATTGATTTGCACTTGGTTAATGCCTTCAAGATTGATCTCAACGGGATCTTCGGCGGTACTGATATTGCGCTCAGGCTGGTTGAGAATATTTAAACCAGTATAAAGCGATACGGTTTTACCAGAACCCGTTGGGCCGGTTACCAATATCATACCTTGTGGTTGCTCAAGGGCATCCATGTAGAGTTTTTTCTGCTCTGGTTCATAACCGAGTACATCAATACCGAGCATGGCACTTGATGAGTCGAGAATACGCATAACGATTTTCTCGCCCCAAAGAGTTGGTAAGGTACTGACACGAAAATCGATACTTTTTCGCTCTGTTATTTTTAGTTTAATGCGACCATCTTGAGGTTTACGTTTTTCTGCAATATCTAAGCGAGACATCACTTTGATACGTGCTGATAAACGACTTGCTAAGCTATTCGGCGGACTGGCCATTTCATGTAAGATGCCATCAATACGAAAGCGCACTCGATAGCGGTGTTCATAAGGTTCAAAGTGTAAATCGGATGCGCCTTTTTTAATGGCGTCCATCAATATTTTATTGATGTAGACGATGATAGGGGCATCGTCTTTGTCTTCATCACTGCCTGAAATATCTTTAGGTTTTTCAGTTTCAAGATCGCCCAGTTCTTTAAATTCATCTTCGCTTAAGTGCAGACCACCTGTTGCATCCAGCAGTTGTTCTATTTTATTTTCTAACTGGTTGTAATCAACCACCACCACTTCACATGATAACCCTGTACTAAATTCAAAGTTTTCAAATGCGCCGTAGTCAGTAGGGTCAGAGGCTGCAATATAAAGTTTACGGCCCTTTTTAATGAGCGGTAGAATGTGATGTTCGCGAATTAGTTTTTCTTTTATCAGCTCTTCACTGATAAGCGAGACATCAAAATCTTTAATATCAAAATAAGGAACGCGAAAAAGATCGGTGCACTGCTCCGCAAGCTCATGGCCATCAATCTGGCAGCTTTTAGAAATAAGCTCAGCCGTAGAGTTATATTCACGCTGCTTGAGTTTTACTGTTTCTGCGTCAATACGGCCAAGAGTAATAAATTTTCTAAGTAACGGTGAGTTAATATTCATTGCGCACCTTGATTGATCCTTTTTTTGTCACAATTTATCAGAAAAAAGAAGGGTGTAACATGAGTCTTGTCTATTTCGGCAAAATAGCCAAATAAATTCACTATAAAGTCAGTTATTTATAAGTTGTGCTAGTTATTTATTCTTAACTTTAATTGAGGTTAAAACCACGCCATATTAACTCATGGCACTTAACTGCAAATAGCCTTGGTGAAGTGCTTTAACGTCATTGGCAACCTCGGTTAATGGGCGATTATTATCTAAAATATCGTTTGCTTTTTGTTGCTTATTTTCGCGCGACATTTGCGATGCGATAATTTTCTTCGCTTGTTCGATTGATACTTTATCGCGGGCCGTTGTTCTGGCTATTTGCACATCAACAGGCACATCTATTAATAAAGTATGTGAGCAATACTGTTCAAGACCATTTTCAAATAACAAAGGAGCAACGAGTATCACATAATCGCTGGTGGCCTGCGCTAATTGCGTAAGCATTGACTCCCTAATTAGTGGGTGCATTAAAGCATTTAACCACTGTTTCTCGGCTTCATTTTCGAAAATAATTGCACGAAGTTTTGCTCTATCTAGTGTACCTTCTGAGGTTAAAATGTCTTCACCAAAATGGGCTGTTATCTGCTTTAACCCTAGTGAACTCGGTAGCACGACTTCTCTGGCAACAATATCTGCATCAACCACCGTGATTGATAGCTCTTCGAACATCGCACTAATTGCACTTTTACCTGAGCCAATACCGCCAGTTAACCCCAATACCCAATTTGCCATAGTTAGTGACCTAAATAGCTAAAGTAGTAAGCTTGTATTTGTTCACCCCACAGTAAAGTAACCCAGCCAGCAATCGCAAGGTAAGGGCCAAATGGAATCGGGGTCGTTTTATCTTTACCTTGCAGAATAATTTGAGCAATACCAATGATTGCGCCCACCACACTTGAAAGCAGCACAATGGTTAAGATTGATTGCCAACCTAGCAAGCCACCAAATACGGCTAAAAGCTTAAAGTCACCATATCCCATACCTTCTTTACCGGTTGCTAGTTTAAATAACCAATAAACACTCCATAAACTTAAGTAACCAACCGCTGCGCCAATAATGGCGTCAGAAGGGGCAATGGTGATATCCATGACTGCTGCAATGAGAGTAAGCCACACCAGTGGAAGAGTGAGTTGGTCGGGGAGTAACATATGATCGATATCAATAAATGTTAAAGCAATAAGTACCCAAGTAATGAAAATATAAAGTAAGGCAAGCTCTGTCGCACCAAAGAGTGATGCCACCACAAGGCTTAACCCTGCAGTGAGCATTTCTATGATTGGGTAGCGTACAGAAATCGCTGTTTTACAACTGCCACAGCGACCTTTAAGTAATAACCAACTAATAACAGGAATATTTTGCCACACCTTAATAGGTGATTTGCATTTTGGACAGGTCGAATTTGGTTTAACTAAATTAAACGGTGCCTGCTCTGTGGTATTTTGAGATGGTAATTCATCAGCTAATAAAACACGGCATTCCGATTGCCATTCTCGTTTCATCATCAGTGGTAACCTATAAATTACCACATTTAAAAAACTGCCAATACACAGGCTAACCAGCCCAACAGTTAAAAAATAAAACCACGGTTGGCTTTGCATTACAGTGGCAATATCAAGAAAGAAATTTTGCATTAAACTACCTAAAACTTTTTGTGCATCACAAGCGCAATAAACTATCGCGGGGTAAACCCGCTGCTACATGGGCGTAGTCGCGATTTTATATCGCGTTTAAATTGTCATTACCAATACGCTTTATAAATTGTTGCGGGGTAAACCCGCTGCTACAAGGGCGTAGTCGCGATTTTATATCGCGTTTAATTACCAGTACCAATGTGCTTTATACATAGTCGCGGGGTAAACCCGCTGCTACAAAGGCGTAGTCGCGATTTTATATCGCGTTTAAATTGCTATGGCCAATGTGCTTTATACATTGTCGCGGGATAAACCCGCTGCTACAAGGGCGTAGTCGCGATTTTACATCGCGTTTAATTAACCACACCCGAATGGTAACTAGATAACAGAACCTAATTGGAAAATTGGTAAATACATAGCCACAATTAAACCGCCAACAAGCACACCTAATACAGCCATTATTAAAGGCTCAAGTAAACTTGAAAGGCCATCGACCGCATCATCAACTTCTTGCTCGTAAATAGTCGCGACTTTGGCAAGCATACCATCTAATGAGCCTGACTCTTCGCCAATGGCGACCATTTGTACGACCATGTCGGGGAATATTTTAGAGTTACGCATGGCCCAGTTCATTTGATTACCTGAGCTTACCTCGGCTTTAATTTCTAAAATAGCGTAGCGATACACAGCATTGCCTGAGGCACCTGCCGCAGAGTCTAAGGCATCAACCAATGGCACACCCGCAGCAAAGGTGGTTGAGAGTGTTCGTGCATAGCGCGCAACCGCGGCTTTATTTAAAATCATACCCACAACAGGGAGCTTTAATATCGCTCTGTCGTTGGCATCTCTGAGTTTTTTACTTTTTAAAAGTGCTTCTTTGTAGGCATATCCAAAAGCAACTAGTGCAATAAGTATCATCCACCAGTATTCTTGCATAAACTCTGAAATACCGATCACCATCAAGGTAAATGCGGGAAGCTCTGCGCCAAAGCCGTTAAAAATGTCTTGGAATTGCGGCACTACAAAAATAAGTAGGATAGAGGTGACAATTAAAGCCACCACTAACACCGCAATAGGGTAAAACATGGCTTTTTTAATTTTTGATTTTAGCGCTTCGGCTTTTTCTTTATAAAGCGCAACACGGTCAAATATTTTATCAAGGGCACCCGATTGCTCACCAGAGGCTACTAAATCGCAATATAAATCATCAAAATAACGGGGGTGTTTGCGAAGGGCTTGGGATAATGGAGCACCAGCCTTGACTTCGTCGCCAATGTCCTCCATAAGCTTTGTTATACTTTTGTTCTTAGCGCCAGATGCAATTAATTCGATAGATTGAATGAGTGGCACACCGGCCATTAACATTGTAGCTATCTGTCTCGTTACAAGAGCAATATCTTTTGCGGTAATTTTTTGAATGCTTTTTATACCAAATAAAGGTTTTGGCTTACGCTTTACTTTTGACGGGGTAATGCCTTGTTTACGTAATTGAGCTTTGATTAAAGCAACACTTTGTCCCGATAATTCACCCTCCAGCTTTTTACCTCTGGCATTAACACCAACCCACTGAAAGGTATCAATATCTTTGTTTTCTTGTGTTTTTTTCATCGAGAAAACCTTACTCCATAATAGTGCTCAATGTCATAAATAACAGTGTATTCCGACTCAATACTAAGCTTTCGGTTATCAATTCTAAAGTTATCAATATCAGGTAGAGTATCAATGCATTAGCATATTAATTAATATGCGTTATTAGTTAAATTAATTTAATGTTTTGAAGGCGTTTGGAGTTGTTTAATGATAAAGAGGGGGCCAATGAGGCACCCTCTTTACTCTATTAAGCTTGTGGGCAGCTTTTAGGAGCCAAAGTTTTATCACCAGTAATACCAGTAGTGGCGCATGTCCACTCACCCGTAGTTGCTGATCTTGTCCATGTAATAGCTGCTCCATTTACTTGAGAAGGTGCATTTACTACAGTGCAAACAAGTGTAGTATCAGTGGCAGTTATTGTGCAGTTTTTTGTTGAAGCATTTTTGATGCTTTTCAGATCTGCCACGGTATTTATTGTTTCGCCATTATTTTTCTTAAGTTCGAATTCTGTCTTAGCACCTGTAATCTCAGCTAAACCAGCTGTCAGCTTTGAAGAAGCTTGATAATCAGAGTAAGCAGGCAGTGCTACTGCAGCCAAAATACCGATGATTGCTACTACAATCATTAATTCAATTAGGGTGAAACCCTGTTGCTTTTGTTGTGTCATTTGTTCCTCTCCTAAAGGATATGATGTGTTGTAAGTTTAGCTGTTGCTTCAGCATTGTAAAATTAATGCTTAATCTACAGAAAAAATCTTACAGTTTTACTTAAAATTTCAATCAAACAGCCTGTTTGTAAACAAACTATCCTAAATTTTTGCTTATTCAGCGTATGTAAATTTACTTTAGCATTTATAAATGTTTTTGGAAGCTGTTTTCCCGCTAGCTAGCTGGTTTTTCAGAACTTTCCTACTTTAGTTTGAGACGGATCACGTTTTAAGCGGATCTCTGTAATAACGTGTAAATAAAATTGTTTTGTTATAACTTGTTGAGTTAATTGCAATCTTCACTTTACTGCAGAGTGAGTTGGCTTATAAAGTCTCAAAGTTCTAATTAAATATATATTTTTTGTTACCAGCTCAGGCTTTTTGCGTATTTAATGCTTTTTTTATTACGGTGTCAACGAATTAGGTAAAGATTAAATACGCAAATAAAGAGGAATTAAGCGTTAAAACGCATTGATAAGTCGATTGATTGTAAATTTTTTGTAAGTGCGCCGCTTGATATAAAATCAACCCCCGCTTGAGAGTAGGTTTTTAGTGTTTCAAGGGTCATATTGCCAGACACTTCTAACTTGGCACGCTTGTTAGTTATTACCACTGCTTGTTGAATTTGCTCAACGCTAAAGTTATCAAGCATGATGATATCAGCGCCGGCATCAATAGCTTGTTCAAGCTCATTTAAAGATTCAACCTCAACCTCAACAGGTTTGCTTGGGTGATTCAATTTAGCTTGAGCAACCGCTTTACCAATGCCACCGCAAGCCGCAATGTGGTTTTCTTTAATAAGGAATGCGTCGAACAATCCAATTCGATGATTAGCGCCGCCACCGCATTTTACTGCATATTTTTGTAGTGCGCGTAAGCCTGGAATGGTTTTGCGAGTATCCAGTAGTTGAGTTGTGGTGCCAGCAAGTTCTTTTACATAATGTGCTGTGGTTGTGGCTGTGCCTGAGAGTGTTTGCACAAAATTAAGTGCTGTGCGCTCGGCTGTTAAAATCGCACGGGCAGAACCACTGGCTGTAAATAAAGTACTATTGGCTGCGACGGTGTCGCCATCGTTGACTAACACATCCACCTTTACAGACTCATCGACTTGTTTAAACACTTCTAAAATGATGTCTTTACCACAAAACACGCAGTCTTCGCGGGTAATAACTTTGGCATTGGCTTGTTCATTTTCTGGAATAAGCTGTGCGGTGATATCACCGTCATTTGCTGATTGGTAATTAAGGTCTTCATCTAGCGCAAGTTTAACTAACTGGCTAATTAAAGAGTGGGGAACAGACATGTCAAAGCTCATTGTGTAGTAAGAAGTTAGCAAAATTTTACTATGTTTAACTCTTGATTAGAAGATATAGGCTTGCTTGTTTTTGGCAACTAGACCCAAGGTTGTTAAGCCATTACACTGTTTAACTTTCTTGTCATGGTTAGTTTTTAATATGTATATAGATGACCTAGGTCGATTAAACACGGTATTACAGCGCCCATCTAGCCATTGCGATGAACGCCCACACGGTGAAGTCTCATTGCTTGTTATACATAATATTTCATTGCCAGCAGGGCAGTTTTTAACCCCTTATGTTGATGATTTATTTATGGGCTGTATTGATTGTAATGCCCATGAAACGTTTAGTGATTTACAGGGACTTAGGGTCTCGGCTCATTGTTTTATTCGTCGTACAGGTGAGGTTATTCAATATGTGCCTTTTGAAAAGCGAGCTTGGCATGCCGGTGTGTCAATGTTTGAAGGGCGAGAGCAGTGTAACGATTTTAGCGTGGGGATTGAGCTTGAAGGAACAGATAAAACCCCCTATACCCAAGCACAATATAATGCATTACAATCACTAACAAAGGCGTTAATTTATAAGTATCCAGCTATTACACGCTCACGCATTGTTGGGCATTGCGATATTGCTCCTGGTCGCAAGACGGATCCTGGCGAGAGCTTCGATTGGCAATATTATTTTGATTTAGTGTTTTAAAGGAAATAGGTAACAAGATGATCTTAATTTCAATCATTATTGCGCTAGTCATAGAGCGTTTGGGCGCGCGTGCTGATTATTGGCAAATTAGTCATTATGCAAATAGTTACCTAACGCTTTCAAATAAGCAGCTGTCGAAGAAGGGGTTATTTTACTCTCCAATTGGCTTTTTAATTTGGCTGATGTTACCAGTACTTGCAATTGCCATTGTTTTTCAGTTGTCTGATTCAATTGTTTGGCAATTAGCGATTAATGTTGTGGTGTTGTTGGTGTGTTTTGGCTGTGCTAAACAGCGGACACTTTATAAGTCGTACTTAAATGCATTAACGCGCAATGACCTTGAAGCGGCAAGTTTATATGCACTACAAATCGGGCAAAAGAAGCTTGAAGATGAGCCGCAAGGCGAAACCTTCGGCCAAACATTAGCATGGCTTAACTTTCGGTTTTATTGCGCAGTGATATTTTGGTTTGTCATTTTAGGTGTGCCAGGTGCTGTGTTGTACGCTTTAGTACGTACTTATGCTGATAAAGTACGAGATGACCACCGTGTAATTTATGCAAAGCGTTTCAAACTTATTCACACATTACTATTTTGGCTTGATTGGTTACCTGCACGTGTTGCGAGCTTTGGTTACTTAGTGATTGGTAACTTTAATAAAGGAACCAGCTGTTGGCTTAAGTATGTATTAGATTTTTCAGTAAGCAACCGCAAAGTAGTGACGCAAACAGCTCTTGCAGCCGAACAAATTGAACAACAACATTTTGGTTGTACTTACGAAGCAACCTGTATGATGAAATTAATAAAACGAAACGTCCTGTTCTTTTTAGTGATCATCGCCGCATTGACCTTGTTTGGTGGCCTAGCGTAGTCGCGATTTTATATCGCGTTTGGGTTTGAAGTTTGTTTTGGGCTGTCGCGGGATAAACCCGCTGCTACGAGATGGCGTAGTCGCGATTTTACATCGCGCATAAGTTTTGTCATTTGTTTGATCTGTCGCGGGGTAAACCCGCTGCTACGAGATGGCATAGTCGCGATTTTATATCGCGTTTGGGTTTTGAAATTTGTTTTGAGCTGTCGCGGGGGAAACCCGCTGCTACGAGACGGCGTAGTCGCGATTTTATATCGCGGTTGGGTTTTGAAATTTGTTTTGAGCTGTCGCGGGGTAAACCCG
>CERC01063423.1_pt1 | contig 18722 bp, 16 predicted proteins | sample 530921 | NCBI WGS metagenome assembly CERC01 (sample SAMEA2621099, study PRJEB7988) | marine metagenome | isolation source: saline water (ENVO:00002010), including
CAAACAAACCTGTGGTTCTCATTCGCAGGAGAACAAGACCATAAGACCCTTTCCCGCAACGCCCAATTCTTCCATCAAGACAAAGAGTTTGTGAAGTTCATTAAGGTGTTCATCTACCTAAATGACGTCACCACCGAGAATGGTCCGCATTGCTACATTGAGGGCAGTCATATAGATGAACTCAACCAGCATGGCATTCCATACTCAACTCGCCTGCCTGACGAACAGGTGCTAGGCATCTACGGGGCCGATAAGCTAAGAATAATAGAAGGCAAAGCCGGCACTATCATCTTCGGCGATACTGTCGCCGCCCATAAAGGCTTACCTCTCAAAAAAGGCAGTCGCCTGATGCTGCAGCTAGAGTATGCGGCATCACTATATATGTCGCCAGTCTGCCCCTTTGGTGACTTAAGCGCAGAGGCTAAAGAAGCGATTCACCCTGATGTGCTGAAGCAGGTGAGGTTGTTTGCTAATTATGGTGATGTGGCTAGGATTAGATATCAGAGCCTTTCGGCAAAAAACCTCAAGCCAAATATGCCTTTAGCTACCTCATTATTTCACGTATTATGTAAGCGTTGAAATAATAATATAGATTGCAAACCTGCTGTTTGAGGCAGGTCTGTGCAGCAGGCTGATGAAGACATTAAAACAAGATATCCTTAAAATATTTAAGAGAGTTAAGCTTCCTGTAAGTGCTTTTGAGTACGAAGACTTTCAGAGACTTAAGGTAAAGCGGTATGACCCAAAAACTTACCCTCAACATAACTTGCATATTGAGGATGAATATGCAGTTGCAGGGTTTCCTCCAGGGCATAAAGCCTCTCGCCTTTTTGCTGAGAAAACTGGTCTTAATCCGCAAATGTCGTCAAATGGTAAAAGGCTTATTATAAGAGTTTCCTTAAATAGCCGAGAGCACGATGAAATGCTTCGGTGGTTTAAAATCGTCGAAGGACGTATTCTTCTGAATGATTTGCTTTCATTCTCTGCTGCATTGGCTATGAATTATGAATTTATTAATGATCGAAAAGTCATAACCTCAATTGGTGCTCTGGAAAAAAAAGCAAAGGATGATAATTGCTCAGAATCTACTTCTGCCATAGCCGAGGAGTTGTGCGAGTTTATTCAGAATATGCCCTATTATACTGATGCAGACTTGTTGTGCCCAGTTCCGAGAAGCACAATTAGTTCAGAAGCGTCTCTCCCAGAGAGATTATGCGATCTTGTATCTACTTCTACAGGAATATTGAACTTAAATGGAAAGGTTCGATGGGTTAAGAAAGACTGCCACTTGCAAGATGTTGCTTTAAATCAGAGATGGAAGTCGCTGGAGCTATCTGGTTTTGAAATAGATGATAGTAAGACTGTAGATGGCAAAGTAATTATACTTATTGATGACCTTTATCAGTCTGGCAATACCATGCATTTTCTAGCTAAGCAATTGATTGACTGCGGGGCCAGAGCTGTGCTGGGCTTAGCAGTGGTTAAGGCTGTAAGTGATGGCGACAATATTCTGAAAGGTAAGTAAGATGACTGAGGCTTATACTCTATCCCAAGGAGATAAAAACTTTCCAGAAAGGTTAAGTTTATTTTTGGGCAATAAGTGCCCACGTAAAATTTCTTTTAGGGGTAACCTCAACCTTTTAGACCGTGCAGGTCTTGGTTTCTGTGGTTCTAGAAAAGCTACAGAGCTAGGTTTAGAAATGGCCACAGATTTTGCCAATTTTGCGGTTGAGAATGATATAACTGTCATTTCTGGGAACGCAAGTGGTGTTGATTTTGCCACTCACCATGCGGCCTTAGCTTCAGGAGGTTCCACTATTATGGTTTTACCAGAGGGAATGAACCATTTTACGATTAAAAAGGGGCTAAAAGAAGTTTGGGACTGGGAACGCGTACTTGTGATCAGCCAATTTAATGACAATGCTCCATGGCGTGCTTATCAGGCCATGGAGCGCAATAAGCTTATAATTACTTTGAGTAGCACAGTCATCGTAATTGAGGCTGGTGAAAAAGGTGGTACCTTTAATGCTGGGGTCGAGACTCTAAAATTTGGTATTCCACTATTTGTCTCTGGCGATTTAACAATAGGAAATCAGTTCCTTCTAGAAAGTGGAGGGCTCAAAGTAGCAACGCGTTCAAGTAGCCCTAAGGTAGATATGTCAGTCATTTTGGAGGCTATAAGGTCAGATAAGGGGCTAAGCATGCTGGCAGTTCAAGAAAGCTTATTTTAATACTCGACTTCCTCTTAAAACCAAGCGTTACTTACCTTAATGGAGGTAAGTATATATGCCGTATGAGAAAACCAAAACCATAAACTGCGCTATTTACACCCGCAAGTCGACTGACGAGGGGTTGGAGGTGGACTTTAACACCCTTGATGCCCAACGGGAGGCTTGCGAAGCGTACATCGCCAGCCAGCGGGGTGAGGGGTGGCGTGTGTTGAAGCAAAGGTATGATGATGGCGGTTTTTCGGGTGGCAGTATGGAGCGGCCCGCTCTTAAACGCCTGATGCAGGATATTAAAGCCGGCCATGTGGATATTGTGGTCGTGTATAAGATTGACCGCCTCACACGCTCGCTGATGGACTTTGCCAAGCTGGTGGATGTGTTTGATGCCCACAACGTGACCTTTGTCAGCGTGACCCAATCCTTTAACACCACGACGTCTATGGGGCGGCTGACGCTGAATGTGCTGCTGTCATTCGCACAGTTTGAACGTGAAGTCTCGGCCGAGCGGATTCGTGATAAAATTGCCGCCAGTAAAAAGAAAGGCATGTGGATGGGTGGGGTGCCACCACTGGGCTATAAGGTTGAAAAGCGGCAACTGCTTCTAGACCCGCCCAATATGCCGCTGGCGCAACGTATCTTTAAAGACTACCTAAAACTGGGGAGTGTGGTGGACTTGAAAGAGGGACTGGATAATGAGGGCATCACGTCACCCGTACGGCTAACTGCCAAGGGTAATGCCAGAGGTGGTCGGCCATTCTCCCGCGGGGCACTGCATCACATGCTTCGCAACCCTATATATAACGGGAAGATTCGCCATAAAGACGAGACCTATGACGGGCAGCATACGGCCTTGATTGAAGATGACCTCTGGCAGGCAGTACAGGACAAGTTAGATACTCAAGCGGCGTTCCGCCAAGGAGAAGTTAAGAAAGTCAAAAGCAAGGCTCTGTTGAAGGGACTTATTTATATGCCGGAGGGGATTCTCTACACGCCGACCCGTACCAAGAAGGGTAAGACCTCGTACCGATACTACACCAGCCAAGAGCTGCTGAATAAGCGTGACCACCCAAGTGCAGCCCTAGGTCGCTTGCCAGCCCATGAGGTGGAGCAGCATTTGCTAAAAGGCCTGCGGAAGGAACTGACCAAAGACGAAGCCCTTTACAGTTGGTTGGGGCTTGACCCGATGATGGATAGAGACATGGCCCAGCACATCCGCAAGCATATTGAGGTGCTGGGTGAGGGGTTAGTGAAGTGTTTAAAGCGGGTTGAAGTACACTCGAAGAAACTAGTGGCAACGGTTTCAATAGCAAGCTACGCTCAATTGATAGCGCAAAGGCTTGATGTAAATGTTGAAGCAATGGTTGATGAAGCACAAGTGGATATCAGCTACTATGTGCGTCGCGCCTATAAGGGCACGGTGATAATAAAGCCTACTAGCAAAACAGCGCAGACGTTGGATAGCCTACCGCAGGTGCAACTGCAAAATCTGGTGCGGGGGATTGTCTGGCGAGATGAACACTTTGCCGGCATGACTATCAAAGCAATTGCCGAACGAGAAGGCCTCTCAGAAGCAGGTATTCGCAAAATCATTATGGGCAGCTTTGACCAACTCGCTAGTTTATATTCCCAGTAAATTCCCTGTTATTTAGAAGCTTATAAAAGTCTCAATCAAGCTGGGGCTTTGTTTTCGTGTGTGTGGTGGGGTTGGTTTTTGAAAAAATCCCTGTTAATTCCCTGTTAAGCAGGGAATTGAGTAGACCAAACGCACTCGCCATTTTGGCGATTTGAGACTTTTGCCCAATATCGCTGAAATACGGAAAGTCTCAGCGTGCGTTTGATTTAAGGTAACAAAAAACCCCGCTGTGGGCGGGGTTTTGGTGGGGTATTCCCGTTTGGTGGGAATACGCACAAATTAGTGGTGGTGGTATCAGACTAAACGAAATAGTCTCAATTAAAAAAAGCAGCCTTTAAAGGCTGCTTTTTTACGCAAATTATCAAATCACTAGAAGCGATATGACACGCCCACACCTGCAATAACAGGGTCAAGCTTCACGTTGTTGGCGTTCACAGCGCCGTTGTTTACGTGAACGTCAACATCAAGGTTGATGTATTTTACGTCGGCGTTCATGCCCCAGTGGTCGTTAAACCAATAGTCGGCACCTGCTTGGAGTACCCAGCCAAAGCCGCCATCAACATCAAGCTTGCTTGCACCTTCGTCAGCATCTTCGCCATAGAACATTGAGTAGTTAATACCTGCACCAACGTAAGGGCTAAACTTCTGATCAGGTGTGAAGTGGTATTGCAGGGTCAAGCTTGGAGGCAAAATCCATGCGTTACCAAGGTCGGTACCACCTGCAGTAATATCGTGGTTAGAGGTTGCGGCAATCAGCTCTAGCGCAAAGTTTTTGTTCAGGCGGTAGGTCAAGTCAACCTCAGGTACGATAGAGTCTTTTACATCTGTTGATGAGGCACCTGTTGTACCGTCACCGCGGGCGATAACATCAATCGCACGTACACGAACCTGAAAACGCTCTTTTGCAAAAATGCCCAGAGTATCAGTATCTTGTGCATGGGCTGCTACCGGTAGGAATGACCCACTTAGGAGCAGGGTTAGAACTGTTGGTTTAATAAATTGCTTCATGTGAGTATTCCCTCAAGCTTTTGTATTTTGGTTATACATACACCATATGCCTAAGGCACATATGGCGACTTGATAGTTGTCAATTTTACGGCAGAAAATTTACTTTTTTAGCGTTTTTTGCCAAGGTTTTGGTGGGGGTTTAGGCTGTGACTTTTACCTTGAGGTTTTGGGGCTTCATCGTCATCAATCAACACCCGTTGGGCGGCGCCATCAAGGTCGTCGTATTGGCCTGATTTAATCGTCCAGACAAAGGCTAATAAACCTGCAAACCCAAGGATAAGCGCTAACGGAATTAGATATGCCAATACACCCATGTTTACCCCTTATGCATTGTTTACGCGTTAAATTTAAGCCTGAACGCATTTAAAATAACACATAATGACGAAAGTGACATGGCAATGGCCGCCACCATAGGTGTTACAAAGCCCATAAAGGCCAAGGGGACAGCAATAAAGTTATAGCAAATAGCCAGCCCAAAGTTTTGTTTTACTAAAGCTTGGGCACGTTGCGCAATACGATGGGTATGCGCCACAGGCTGTAGGCGGTTGCCCGTAAATACGATATCTGCTGTATTTTGTGTAATCTCAAGCGCGGTTGAGGGGGCCATTGATACATTTGCTGCAGCCATAACAGCCGCATCGTTCAAGCCGTCGCCGACCATAAGCACACGGTAGCCTGAGGCTTGTGCTTTTTCCAGAACGTCATGTTTTTCAATGGGGGTGAGTTCGGCTTTGGCTTCTTCAATGCCTGCATCGTGAGCCACCGTGTTAACCACGGCTGCCTTATCCCCCGAAAGGAGCATGGTTTTAATACCGCGCTTGTGCAGTACTTCAATTGTTTTGGCAGCGTCAGCTTTAAGGTCATCGGCAAAGTAAAAGCGTGGCACAGGCTTGCCGCTGATGCTAAGGCCAACGTGCGCTAGCGCTTCGGTAGGTTCGTCTTGATAACCGCACCATGTATCACGCCCAAGGCGAACTTTTTTGCCATTTACCTTGCCTTCAAGGCCCTTGCCAGCATGCTCTTTAACGTCTGTGGTTTTGAGCAATTTACCGCTATAACTTGAGGCCAGTGCCTTTGCGAGCGGGTGATGACTATGGGCTGCCAGCGAGGCTGCATATTGATGATGGGTTGCATCAACAGTGCCATGTAGACTAGGTATGCCAAGGGTAAGGGTGCCTGTTTTATCAAAGTAAGCCGCATCGATACTGGCAAGGCGCTCAAGTGCATCGCCTGACTTTAGGTAAACACCTTTGCGCATTAAAACGCTTGAGGCTAAAACTTGTACCACAGGTACAGCTAACCCCAAGGCACAAGGGCAAGTAATAATAAGCACTGTTACAGCAATGAGCATGGCTTGTTGCCATGCCGCACCAAGCACTAACCACCACAGCACAAAAGCGGCAAGGGCTAGGCTATGCACTACAGGGGTGTAAAGCTTTGCAGCACGCTCGGCAAGGCGTACGTACTTAGCATGGCCTTGCTCAGCTTGTTCCATAAGCTTAATAATATCGGCCAGTAGCGTATTTTCAGCAAGAGCTGTGGCCTTAATTTTAAGGGGGGCGTCAAGGTTAAGAGTCCCAGCAAAAACGTGCTGACCTTTGGCCGCAGCTGTGGGCATGGTTTCACCTGTAATAAGCGAGGTATCAAGGCTGCTTTGCCCTTCAATAACCTCACCATCAACAGAAATCTTTTCCCCCGCGGCTACCAGCACCATCATACCTGGGGTCACTTGCTCAATGGGCAGTGTTTTGGTTTGGCCATTTCCAAGCACCTGTGCAAAGCCTTTGAGGGCAGAAGCAAGGTCGTTTGCGGCACTGCGTGCCTGACGTTTTGCACGAAAATCTAGGTAGCGGCCCACCAGTAAGAAAAACATCAGCATGACGGCTGAATCAAAGTAAACATGCTCGCCTTGGGTTAGTGTTTCAAACAGGCTCATGCCTGTGGCAAGAGTAAGCGCAAGCGAAATGGGTACATCCATATTTGTGTGCCCTTTTTTAAGGACTGACCATGCCGAACGGAAGAATGGTCTGCCTGAAAAAACAATCGCCGGAATAGCAATTAGTGCTGAAACCCAGTGCAAAAACTCACGTGTGGCCATACCCATGCTGTTGGCATCGGTAATCCAAAGCCCAAGCGATAACAGCATAATATTACCAGCGGCAAATCCCGCTACGCCTAGGCATAGCAGCAAGAAGCGGTTTTCAGCAGTGTCGGCATTGTCGGCCAACTGCTCACGGAAGGGGTGCACCCCAAAACCAAGGTTTTCGATAGTCTGGGCATACTGGTCAGCCTTTTGGGGGCTGCCCTGCCAGCGGATGGCTAAACGCCCAGTCGTAAAGTTTAGGCGCGCATGGGTGGTTTGGGTATCGTCGTTAAGGGTGCCTTCAATTTTACGAATGCAGTTGGCACAGTGTATCCCCGTGACCTTAAGCGAAAGCTCATGCTCGGCTGGGTTTTCAGTACTAGGGCGTACAAAAGCAGTATAGCCAGTTTGTAGTGCGTTTTGTATGGGCTGTTTAGTGTTTTGTTGTTGCGGCATTTTTACGTGCCTCCTCAAGCAATTGGTTGTAGTGCAAGCCTTGCTCGTAAGGGTTATCAACCACGGTGCCAGTGTGTGTACCAATGGCTGAAATAATGAAGTATGTATTCACAGCGACGATCAATGCAAAGAAGGCGACAAAGTAAAACAAAATGCGAAGGCCAGCCTTGCTGCTTGCTTGGGCTTGGGTCATATCCTCAGGGAATGTTGTGTAAGTCATTTTGTGTATTTCCGTAGTGTTTTAATCGTTTGGTCGTTGGCTAACAAAAACTGTTGTAACCTCGGCCTCGGTACCATGTTCATTGGTAAGCGTAAAGCTAAATTCTTTTGGTGATTCTGCTGGCGCTGCGGCTTGCACAAAAACTTTGAACTGGCCCACATGCCCTGCACGAACATACAAATGTTTAAGGTCTTGCTGGGTAGGGCTGTTTAGGCGGATAGCCGCCCCCTCAAGCCCCCGAAGGCTTAGGGCAAATGTTTGGTGCTGATGGGTTTTGTTCAGCACTTTAATGCGGTAACCGTTGCGAATGTCGCCATTTGAAAGCTTTACAAATAGTGGGTTGCGGTCGTGCAGGACGTTCATTTCAAATGGGGGGCGCATCACAAGGGTGTAAAGCATAGCGCCACCTACAAGACTCAGCACAAGCGTGTAAAGTATAGTACGCGGACGTAGAAGCTTAATCGGGCTTTCTTTCTTACCTGCAGCACGCTCTTCAATACGTCGCTCGGTATCGTATTTAATCAGACCAAGAGGCAGGCCAACTTTTTCCATGGTGGTATCACACGCATCAGCGCACAAGCCGCAGGCAATACATTCCATTTGCAAGCCTTTACGGATATCAATCCCTGTGGGGCAAACTTGCACACAAAGGCTACAGTCTACACAGTCGCCAAGGCCGTCCCAACTTTCGCCTTTTTTATGCTTACCGCGGGGTTCGCCTCGGGTTTCGTCGTAGCCAATAATAAGCGTGTCTTTATCAAACATGGCTGATTGAAAACGTGCATAAGGGCACATAAAGGTGCACACCTGCTCGCGGGCAAAACCTGCCATCATGTAAGTCATGAAGGTTAGGCCCCCTATAAAGCCCAGGACAACGGTTGAAACATCACCCGTAAAGAAACTTTTAACCAAGGTAGGAGCATCATTGAAGTACAACACAAACGAACCTGCCGTCCACCAAGCAATAATCAGCCATAAAGTGTGGGTGAGGGCGACTTTCCATGTTTTTTCAAAGGTCCATTTCCCTTCGCGCAGGCGCTTGCGTTTGTTGCGGTCGCCTTGAACAATACGCTCAACCCAAACAAATAGGTCGGTCCAAATGGTTTGGAAGCAAAAATACCCACACCATACTCGGCCAAACATGCTGGTTACAAAAAAGAGGACAATAGCCGCCAAAATAAGAAGGCCCGTCAGGATGTAAACCTCTTGCGGCCAGATTTCAATCCAGAACCAGTAAGCACGGCGTGCTGGTAGGTCAATCAGAATAGCTTGGTCAGGCGCATAGGGCCCACGGTCCCAACGGATAAAAGGCGCAAGGTAATAAATAGCCAAGCACACCACCATGGCAATCCATTTGAGATTACGAAATTTACCCGAAACTCGTTTCGGGTAAACACGCTCCTGTTTTGCAAACAGGCTCAAAAATGATGGGCTTTCAGAAGGCTTATTCATAAGACAGCCTCTCCCTTAGAATGATTTATTTCTCGCCGCCACCAAGTTGGTGTACGTAAACAGCTAACTGTTTAAGGGTGTTCTCATCAAGGCGGTAGCGCCAAGCGGGCATCATCCCCATGCGTGGGTTGTAAATACTGCGGAAGATCTGCTCGCGGCTGCCACCAAATAGCCAAATTTCATCGGCCAAATTGGGGGCGCCCACTTCGCGGCCGCCTTTACCGTCAGCCCCGTGGCAGGTTGCACAGTTTTCTTGGAAGATTTTATAGCCTGCATGGGCGGTAAGGTCTTCACCTTCATGCAGCTTACTAACAAAGTCGGTCAGGGTTTGAATGTCTTCACGCGGCAAGATGTTATCTACTCCAAAAGCAGGCATGGCCGAAATACGTGTCTCCATGGTGTGGGCCGTATCACGAATACCGCTGTGGATGGTTTGGTAAATATCAGTTACTTTACCGCCCCATAGCCAGTCATCATCGTTTAGGTTAGGGTAGCCACCAATGTTACCTTCGGCACCTGTACCATGGCAGGTTGCACAGTTTTCTTTGAAGACGGCATTACCGCCAGCAAGAGCAAAGTTGTAAAGCTCGGCATCGGCCATAATTTCATCAAGGCTGGCATCGCTAAAGCGCTCAAGGTAAGCGTTTTGGCGTGCACGGATTTGAGCTTGGCTTTCGGCAAGTTCTTTAAACTGGGTGTAGTTTTCAACACCACGGTGTGTGGGCCACATAGGGCGCTGGAAGACAAACCAAGCTGCCCAAATGCAACATGCTAAGAACACCCATAGCCACCAACGGGGCAGAGGGTTGTTGAGTTCTTTTAAGCCATCCCATTCGTGGCCAGTGGTTTCAACGCCTGAAACCTTATCAATATCAGGGGCATGCTCGTGCTGGTGCAATTGGCTGTGATCTTTTTTACTCATGGTTTTTGTCGTCCTCTAGTGGAATACGTCCGTAGTCTTTAAATTTGTTTTTGCGCCCCGGCCAAAAAAGCCAAATCAAAATGGCCATAAAAATACCGAAGAATAAAAGCAGGCCAATCATGCCGAAGGTGCCATTTGCTGCAAATGCTTTCATGGTATTTCCCCTTACTTGGCCTTAACTTTTGCTGGCATTTTATCAAGCGTACTTGGGTCGATTTCGCGCGTTGAGCTAAAGTCAACCATGGTGCCAAGCACCTGCAAGTAAGCAATAAGTGCATCCATTTCCGAGACAATCATCGGCTGACCGTCAAAGTCGCGGGCTTTAACTTTATCGCCATAGCGTGAGGCCAAGCCTGTGGTGTCGTAAGTTGGTTCACCTTTGGCTTGGGCTGCAACATCAGCCAAGGCGTATTCAATCATCTCGTCAGTGTATGGTACGCCAAGTTTACGAAGGGCTTTCATGTGTTTATGGCTATCAAGCGTTGCGGCCTCCCGGTGCATCAAAAAGCTGTAGGTTGGCATGATAGACTCGGGCACAACCGAGCGTGGGTTAATCATGTGTGCCACGTGCCAATCGTCAGAGTATTTGCCGCCAACACGGGCAAGGTCAGGCCCCGTACGCTTTGAACCCCACTGAAAAGGGTGGTCATACATACTTTCAGCTGCAAGCGAGTAGTGACCATAGCGCACAACTTCGTCGCGTAGCGGGCGGATTTGCTGTGAATGGCAATTATAGCAGCCTTCGCGGATGTAAATGTTATAGCCAGCCAACTCCAGTGGGGTATAAGGGCGCATGCCCTCTACTTTCTCGATAGTTGTTTCGTATTTAAAAAGCGGAATAATCTCAACCAGGCCGCCAATCAGTACGGTTACAATAATCGCCAGCAGCAGAACAATAGAGTTCTTTTCCAGAAAAACGTGGTGTTTAAACATCTTAAGAACTCCTTATTTCTTTGCTTGAGCTTTAGCAGGTTGCGCTGCGTGGTCATCCCAACGTGGGGCGCGGTAGGCCACGCGTGGGTTGCCGTCTTTATCAACCTCATTTTTGGCCACATCACCTTTAATCGTGCGGTAGAAGTTGTAGCTCATGATAAGGGCACCCGCGAGGTAAAGCAGGCCACCAAAAGCACGGATAAGATAGAAGGGGTGCATCTCGACGACAGTTTCAACGAATGAATAGGTCAAGAAGCCCATATCATCATATTCGCGCCACATAAGGCCCTGCATAATACCTGAAACCCACATTGCGCAGATGTAGAATACAATACCTAGTGTTGCGACCCACAAGTGCAGGCGCACAAGCTTAAGCGAGTATACTTCTTCGCGGCCCCAAAGTTTTGGCACCAAATAGTAAAGGGCACCAAATGTAATAAAGCCCACCCAGCCCAAAGCGCCTGAGTGCACGTGGCCAATGGTCCAGTCGGTGTAGTGTGATAGGGCATTCACAGCGCGGATAGACATCAGCGGGCCCTCAAAAGTACTCATGCCATAAAAGGCAAGGGCAATAATCATAAATTGCAGCACAGGGTCTTTACGAAGTTTGTGCCACGCGCCCGAAAGGGTCATCACACCGTTAATCATGCCGCCCCAACTTGGCATCCATAGCATAACCGAAAAAGCCATACCAAGGGTTTGCGCCCAGTCAGGTAGGGCTGTGTAGTGCAAGTGGTGCGGGCCTGCCCAGATGTAAATGAAAATAAGTGACCAAAAGTGCACGATTGATAGGCGGTACGAATACACAGGGCGCTCGGCACGCTTTGGCACAAAGTAGTACATCATGCCCAAAAAGCCTGCGGTTAGGAAGAAGCCTACCGCGTTGTGGCCGTACCACCACTGAATAAGCGCGCTGTGCACACCAGCAGCTACGCTGTAGCTTTTGGCACCAACGTGGTCAATCGGTAGTGAAAGGTTGTTGCCCAAGTGAAGGACGGCAACGGTAATAATAAAGGCAAGGTAAAACCAGTTGGCAACATAAAGGTGAGGCTCTTTACGTTTGATGATGGTCATCATGTAAACCAGTAGGTAAGCCACCCATACAACAGTAAGCCAAAGGTCAGCATACCACTCAGGTTCGGCGTACTCTTTACCTTGGGTAACCCCTAAAACATAGCCTAGCGCCGCCATAACAATAAATGTCTGATACCCCCAAAAGGTAAACTTAGGCAGCCAACCACCCCACAGACGCACACCACAGGTGCGCTGCACCACATAGTAGCTGGTGGCAAATAGCGCGTTGCCCCCAAAAGCAAAAATAACGCCCGAGGTATGCACAGGGCGTAGGCGACCAAAGGTCAAGAAAGGCTCAATGTTCAGCCACGGAAAAGCCATTTGCAGGGCAATAAGAACACCCACAAGCATCCCGACCACGCCCCAAAAGCAGGTGGCGAGGGTAAACATTTTAACAATTTCTTCGTTATACTTAGAAGTTACACCTTGAGTTAAACTGGCATTCATTGGGGTTTTCTCTTTTAAATTAGTTCAGCCTGAGGCTATTATTAGGTCAAGGCCAGCGCCTTGACAAAAGTCAACTTTTCACCCATTAGTGAAATAAATTTTGCATCTACAAGTTTGTGCAAAACACAATATATAAAAGCGAGGTCATGATGTCACCCGATCAAGTGATTGCTCATCTTAAAAAACATGTGCTCTTTCAAGGGTGTACTGATGCTTTTTTAAACGACCTTGCCGAAAAAGCTGTTTTGCAGCGCTTATCAAAAGGCCAAGTTCTGTTTTTGCAGCACGATGAGGCTAAACGATTTTTCCTCGTTTTAAAAGGCTGGATTAAACTTTACCGTGAAACTTTAGACGGCGCACAAGCTATTGTAGATGTTGTGCCTTCTGGTCAGATGTTCGGCGAAGCGCCCCTGTTTTTAGACCATACCAGTAGCTTTGGCGCTGAAGCCACTGATGTTAGCGAAGTGATTTCACTTCCTTTGCAACCTCTTGAAGCTGAGCTTAAGAAAAACCCTGCCTTTGCCCTTGAAATGCTAAAGCACATGGCCCAGCGCCAACAAAACCAAGAGCGCGAACTTGAACACCGCGACTTGCAAACAGCGCCGCAACGCATTGGCTGCTTTATTTTGCGCCTTGCCAAACAAGATGCTGAGGGTTCAGTTACGCTACATCTGCCATACGATAAAAACCTTGTAGCCCAGCGCCTTGGTATGCAACCTGAAACATTCTCGCGCGCGTTATCTAAGCTTAAAAAAGCTACAAATATGGAAGTTAAAGGCTCAACCATTAGGCTTGAGAGCTTGCAAACACTGGCCGAATTTTGCTGCGCTGGTTGTTCGTCAACATTCCCCTGTGGTGACCTTACCTCCAAATAGTCTCGTAACGTGATTCACTTTGACCATTGTCAAAGACGGGGCAAACCATAACGCATAAAGTCGGCCCATGTTTAAAACGAAACTTACCCCCATTGCTGATTATATATTTGGCGCTAAGGTGCTTAATATTATGCTGCCGCTCTTGATGGTTTATCTGGTGGTGGGCACGGTTGCGCAAAAAAGCATGGGTCTTTACCATGCAACTGAAGTGTTTTTCTTTTCGCCAGTTGTCTGGCTTGGCAATGTTGTGCCTTTGCCGGGTGTGCCTATCCTACTAGGGGCATTGCTGTTTTGCCTATGTGGGCACCTTGTTTTTAAAAGTCCATTCCGTAAGCGTAAGGTGGGTATTCTTATTACTCACCTAGGTGTGGTGTTTTTGGTGGGGGCAGGGCTGTTTTCAAGCTTTGTGGTGCAAGAGGGGGCACTTGTGCTTGAGCCTCATTCACCTAAAGCCACCTATGCCGATTACCACAAGCGTGTGGTACGGGTGGTTGATGCCGAAGGTGATATTGTCACTGAAATGCCTTTTAAAAACTTTTTAACAGAAACACCAACCTCTGAAAACTGTGCCGACTTACCATTCCCTTATGCATTGCTAGAAGCTTGCGAGAACTGCAACATCATTAAGCGCACGCAAGACGGTCAAAGCTTTTACATAGGCATGGCGCAGCATATGCAGCTGACCCCTAAAGCGCTTGAAGCCCAGAACGAACAAAACCTTAGCGGCCTGACCATTGCCGTGCCCTCACCAGCAGGCGAGAATAGTATTTACCTTGCCCTTGAGGGCGTGCCTGTTTTGCCTGAGATTACTTATAACGAGAGCACCTACACCCTGCAGGTCTTAAAAGAACCACGCAGCTTGCCGTTTAAGGTTGAGCTGCTTGACTTCCAGCGTGATACCCACCCCGGGACGAATATGGCATCGGCCTATCAATCCCACGTACGTATTATTGACGGTACAACCCAATGGGAAGGTCTTATTAAGATGAATGACCCTATGCGCTATAAAGGGTATGCCTTGTTCCAATCATCTTTTACTGAAACCCCTGATCAAGTGCAGTCGGTATTGGCTGTTGTTTATAACCCGTATCGCGTTTGGCCATACTACGCCACAGGCCTTATTGCCTTGGGGCTGATAGTGCACTTGTTGTTTGGCCGCTCACGCAGAGGGAAGGCCGCCCTTATTTTTGCAGCCATATTGCTGGGCGCCCCGCAAGCTATGGCTACCGAGAGCCAGCCTCTTGCGCTTGATGAATTTAAAACGCTTCCTATCCTGCATGAGGGGCGCATCAAACCAATAGAGTCCTTTACCGAAGTGACCCTTAAACCTCTAGGGGTTGAAGACCCTAACCAAGCCTTGGCAGAGCTTGTGCTAGCCCCAGCCACAGCAGCCATCAAGCCGTATATTTTAGTAAAGAGTAAGGCCGTTATAAATGCGTTAGAGCTCACCACAAAAGAACCCTCACGCTATAGCTTTGCCGAACTGCAAAAAGCCTTTGCCCAAAAACGAGCCCTTGTTGAGCCTTTAATAAGTGCAAAGCCCGAGGCCCGCACGCCCGCCCAACAAAGCTTAGTTGAGCTATATGAACATACGCAAACCTTAGCGCAGCTGCTTTCAAGCCTAACGGTCCTTATGCCCTTAGATGTACGTCTAGATGATCTACCGCCACAACCTGATGCATATTATAGTTATGCCCAATGGCAGCCACACCGCGCGGTGATTCAACAGCGCATCGAACAGGTGGTAAAACAAAAAGGCGGTGCCGTGCAAGACTATTCAATGAATGAGCAAGCACTGGCGTTTTTATCATTCACCCTTACGCGCCTTGAGGCTGAAGGCAAACACGCAACCTTATTTAAAGTTGTGCCTACCGTGCAGGAGGACGCACCTCTTGCCAGCCCTTGGGATGTTGTTAACCAAGCCCTAGGCACGCCACAAACAGCAGAGCACTTTGGTGCTTGGCAAACTTTAGCCCGTGCCTATAACGACCATAACCCCCAGCTTTGGCAACAAACTCTACAGCAATTACACACGCTGACACCTGCTAGCCGCATGGTACAGGCCGAGGTTTTTTATAATAGCCTTGCACCTGTTAAAACCAGCTTTGCCTTATATGGGCTAGGTCTATTGGTTTTGTTGGCAGGCGCTGTTTTGGCAAAACCAACTTTAGCAAATCGCGCGCTATTACCGCTTGTGGCAGGCGGGCTTGTGCACCTTGTAGGTGTTGCATTACGGGTGGCTATTTTGCAGCGGCCGCCAGTGGGCACACTTTATGAATCAGTAATATTTGTGGGGCTTGTGCTGGTCGTGTTTACGCTGTGGCGCAGCCTTAAAACAAGGGACTCTATTTGGCTTTGGTTGGGCGCAACGGGTGGCATGCTATTACAAGCCTTAGCGCTTACGCTGCCACAAACAGGCGACGATATGACCATGCTTACCGCCGTGCTCAATACCAATTTTTGGCTGCTGATTCATGTGCTGACCATCACTGCCGGTTATGGCTTTTGTTTGGTGGTAAGTGGTCTTGCTCATGTGTGCTATGCACGCGACGACTGGCAAAAACGCTACCGTCCAGCTTTACGTAATGCGGTGCGTTTAGCTTTGCTTTTCACGTTTGTGGGCACACTGCTTGGCGGCGTTTGGGCTGACCAATCATGGGGCCGATTCTGGGGGTGGGACCCTAAAGAAAATGGTGCCTTACTTATTGTGCTATGGCTTGTATGGCTGCTGCATGGTGAGGTTGCAAAAGCATTGCCATGGCGCTTTGTTTTAGCAGGGTATGTCTTACTTTCAGGTGTCGTAGCATTGTCGTGGTTAGGGGTAAACCTGCTGAGTGTAGGATTGCATAATTATGGTTTTACCGAGGCCATGGCCATTGTGCTTGGTGGGGTGTGGGCTGCCGAAATTGCCTTTTTAGCCATTGTGCAATTAAAACGAGAGAGGCTGTAACAATGCAAAAACTAGCCATTGTTTTAGGGTGTGTTGTGCTTTTTGCGGGAGCGCTTTTTCTGGATACATATTTTGAGCAACAACAGGTTGAGCAGTTGCAACGTTCAAGCATTGCCAAAAGCGAAGCGAATACGACTGAAGAACACGTGCCTAATACTGAACTTACGCTCTTAAACGGTCAAACTAAGCAACTGTATAGCCTAAAGGGGCACTATGTATTGGTAAACTTTTGGGCCACATGGTGCGCCCCATGCCTTGAAGAAATGCCCGAGCTTTTAAGCCTTGCACAACATAAAGAGGAACTTCATTTGGTGCTGGTTTCAGTTGATGAAGCGCATCATGCCATCATGCCATTTTTTGAAAAGCTAGGCCTTACTGAAGCCGTAAAGGCGCAAAACGTGCATCTGGTAACTGACGCAGACCAGCAACTGGCGCAACTGTTCCAAAGCTTTAAATACCCTGAAAGTTACTTGCTTACACCAACTATGGCTTTGCAACAAAAGTTTGTAGGCAAAGTAACGGCGAAGGGGATTCTCAAGGCGCTGAAGTAGCTGGCCTTAAACTATAGCCCTAAATGGCTTTTGCGTGGCGTGGGGTTTCGCTGGGTACTCTAAAGTACACATCAAACACACTGGCAAACAAGCGGGCAAGGGGCTTTGCTTCGGGGAAAATGCGCACTGTATTGCCACGTACTTCTAAAAAGCCCTGGCCTTGGTATGGGGCAAGGCGTTCAAGCTCTTCGACAAAGTAATTTTCTGGCACGCCAAAGGCTTTGCAAATGGGTGTAAGATCAACATCCAAATAACACATGATTTGTTCAATCACTGCCGCACGTAGCTTATCGTCATGGCTAAGGCTGGCACTTTTAACACTTACGGGTTGGTTGTTATTAACTTTGGTGATGTAAACACCTGTATTCACTTCGTTTTGAACATAACCCTGCGGCAAATGGCCAATAGCAGAGGCACCAAAACCAATAAGCGTGGCGCAAGCGTCAGTGGTGTAACCTTGGAAATTCCGTTGCAGTGTCCGCTCGGCCAGGCCTTTGGCCATAGGGTCATCTGCTTTGGCAAAATGGTCAATACCAATGGCAACATACCCAGCCTCAGTCAAAAGGTGTTGCGCTGTTTCAAAAAGGTCAAGGCGCAGTTCTTTTGTTGGCAGTGCGTTTTCATCAATCAAACGCATGTGCTTTTTCATCCATGGTACGTGGGCATAGCCAAAAAGCGCAATGCGGCTTGGGGCAAGCTCTAGGGTTTTAACAATCGTTGCCTGCATGCTCTCGATGGTCTGATGGGGGAGGCCATAAAGCAAGTCAAAGTTAATATCATTAATACCATACTGGCGCAGAAGCTTAACGGCCTTTTCACTGAGCGCAAATGGTTGTTTGCGGTTCACGGCTTTAAGCACGGTATCGTCAAAGTCTTGTACGCCAAGGCTAACGCGTGTCACACCATGCTCGGCATAAGCTTGTACACGTTCTTCAGTTAAAAGGCGTGGGTCAAGTTCAATGTCTATATTCGTTTTTGTGCTGAACTTGAAGTTTTTCTTTAACTCAAAAAGTAAGGCTGAAAAGTCTTCACCGCTAAGCATACCTGGTGAGCCCCCACCAAAATGAAGGTGTTGTACATTCAGTTTTTTAGGCATGTGGTTAGCAACAGACTGAATCTCTTTTTGCAAGGCTTCAACATACTTTTTAACAGGGTCGTAACGTTTGGTAACTTTTGTATGACATCCGCAATACCAGCACATTTGCGCACAGTATGGCACATGGATATATAGCGAAATCTCTTCGTCAGTTGGTAGTGCTCTGAGCCACTGAAAATACGCCTCTGGTGACTCCAAAGGTTTAAAGTGTGGTGCCGTTGGGTAGCTGGTGTAACGCGGCACCTGACGGTCAAGGTTCAACATGTTTTGGCGTAAAGAACATTTCATGAAACCACAATAAGGCGAGGGCACAATGCTGTATTTGACTTTGGTCAACTAAAGCAGGGATAGCTCTAAGAAATTTAAGACTAAAAAGCCCGCCTGATTTACATCGGCGGGCTTTTGAATTAGTGGTGGAGGAGTTAGGCGCAATTAATAAGTCTCAATATGTTTTGAGAATGACCTGATACTTTTAACAGGTGTTTCAATTAGCAGTTGCAGGTTTGTATACATCTGTTGTATAAATTTGCCATGGCTCACATACAACCTATGGAGGTTAGTCGAAACGAACCACTGTGCGTTTGAGCAAACGCACTCTCGAAAAATCCGATTTGAGACTTTTGGAGAAAATGCCGGAAATTCGCTGTTTCTCAGAGTTCGTTTGGATTCTCGAACGACAAAATCCCGCACGCTGCGGGGTGTGTGGCGTTAGTTAAGTTATTGAAAATAAATGGAAAATTTAATGGTGGTGCTGTCAGACTAAACTAAAAAGTCTCAGCTAAAGTTTATATGAA
>CERC01047139.1_pt1 | contig 18455 bp, 17 predicted proteins | sample 530921 | NCBI WGS metagenome assembly CERC01 (sample SAMEA2621099, study PRJEB7988) | marine metagenome | isolation source: saline water (ENVO:00002010), including
GTTAATATCCACCCTTCTGAAAGTTGGGATGAGCTGGTGGATAATACAACTCGACTTTATCAGGCCGCGCATGAGTGTCGTCTGGGAACTGAAAAATTTATGCTAGATGGGCGCCATACCGGTACCGGTGGCGGTAATCATATTACGATAGGGGCTAATACACCGGCTGACAGCCCATTGTTACGCCGTCCGGACCTTTTGCGTAGCTTGATTACCTATTGGCAACATCACCCTGGATTATCCTATGTATTTTCTGGCATGTTTATTGGCCCTACCAGTCAGGCGCCGAGGGTTGATGAAGCCCGAGGTGAGATGTTGTATGAGCTGGAAATTGCTTTTAAGCAAATGCCTGAGGGTATCATTGATCAGCCATGGTTAGTGGATCGGATTTTGCGAAATCTGTTGGTTGATATGACCGGCAATACTCACCGTGCTGAATTTTGTATTGATAAATTGTATTCACCTGGTAGTGCCAGTGGGCGGCAGGGTTTACTGGAATTTCGTGGATTTGAAATGCCGCCGCACTCACGCATGGCCTTGGTTCAAGCCCTTCTTATTCGTAGCTTGGTGGCGCGGTTCTGGGATGAGCCTTATAGCAAGCCATTAGCGCGTTGGGGGACTGAATTGCATGATAAGTTTATGTTGCCTCATTATGCGTGGGCGGATCTGAAATGTGTGGTTCAGGATCTTCAGGATCATGGCATACCTTTCCAGCTTGATTGGTTGGCGCCTTTTGAAGAGTTTCGTTATCCACATTATGGTCGGGTTCAGATTGATAATGTGGCTATTGAGTTGCGTTGGGCTATTGAGCCTTGGCATGTGTTGGGTGAAGAGATCAGTAGTTTTGGGACTTCACGTTATGTTGATTCTTCTGTGGAGCGTTTGCAAATTAAGCTTTCAGGCCTAGATGAGGGACGATATGTCGTGACCTGTAATGGCCATCGTGTGCCATTGCGAAGTACTGGGCGTAATGGTGAATATGTAGCAGGTGTTCGTTATCGGGCATGGCAGCCACCTTCAGCCCTCCATCCGACTATTGGGGTGCATGCGCCGTTGACCTTTGACTTGGTTGATACTTGGAACGGCCAGAGTATAGGTGGGTGTACTTATCATGTGAGTCATCAGGGTGGACGGAGTTATGATACCTATCCAGTTAATGGTCATGAAGCTGAAGCGAGAAGGGTCTCTCGTTATGATGAGTTTGGACACTCTCCGGGAGAGATAACGGCTACCACTGGTGCAAGGGTCGTACGCGAATTCTCACCTGATGATCGTCCTGCAAAGCCTGCGGCACTTAAAGAGGAAGTCTTTAGTAATGAATATCCTTATACGCTTGATTTAAGGAATGTTGCACCTGCTGATGTATCCTCGAGCTGATGAGTTTTGGGTAGGAACTGATGTGAAAGGTAGTCAATATTGTAAGGTCTGAGCCCTGCTGTTTGCTTAGTTTACAGCAGGCATATCTGAATGGGGTCGCAATGTGTTGACCTCATTCAGGTTTTTGGCTTTGGGTTTGTCGAAGGATATTCGGGAGAATTCCTTTTCTCCCGACCTCGTGGATCATCGATTGGCAAAATACATTGTTACTTCGAAGCCAATTCTCAAGTCGTTATAGCTTGGTTTACACCACTTCATGTAGCATCTCCTGTTGTATTAGTATTTATTAATATAGTCGTTTTTTGTGGATTTATCCTATTAAAAAAATCTACATGCTTGATAGGGAGGCTCAATTACGACTTATGCTGCTATATTGTGGAGGGGCTTATGTTGCAGGTTCGCTAAGAGTGCGCAGGGGGTGTCTGAAGGTTGTGCGGTCTTTAAAGTGGTGGGCCTAGCAGGACTCGAACCTGCGACCGATCGATTATGAGTCGAGCGCTCTAACCAACTGAGCTATAGGCCCCCAGAGCAAGATTGCTCTTGCGAATTGAATTCAAAACAGTAACAAAACAGTTAATTTTGAATCAATTTGAGGTTCTCCAAAAGGAGAGGGCGCCCATAATACCGAGTAGGAATCATGGGTGCAAGGTTTTGATTTAAAAGAATATGCTAGTCGTCAATAAAACCACGTAGGTGCTCTGAGCGGCTAGGGTGGCGAAGCTTGCGCAGGGCTTTGGCTTCGATCTGACGAATACGCTCGCGCGTTACGTCAAACTGCTTACCTACCTCTTCTAACGTATGGTCTGTATTCATCTCGATACCGAAACGCATACGCAGAACTTTAGATTCACGTACTGTCAGGCCGGCTAATACCTCTTTTGTTGCTTCACGTAGGCCTTCGCCTGTTGCTGAGTCAACTGGGGAGGAGATAGTCACGTCTTCAATGAAATCGCCTAAGCTTGAATCTTCATCATCACCGATTGGTGTTTCCATTGAGATTGGTTCTTTGGCAATCTTCAGAACTTTACGTACTTTGTCTTCAGGCATTTCCATGCGTTCGGCAAGTTCTTCAGGCGTTGCTTCACGTCCCATCTCTTGTAGCATCTGACGGGAAATACGGTTCAGTTTGTTGATCGTTTCGATCATATGCACTGGAATACGTATGGTACGTGCTTGGTCGGCAATGGAACGAGTAATTGCCTGGCGGATCCACCATGTAGCATAAGTTGAGAACTTATAACCACGACGGTATTCAAATTTGTCTACCGCTTTCATTAGGCCGATGTTACCTTCCTGGATTAGATCTAGGAACTGTAGACCGCGGTTGGTGTATTTCTTAGCAATGGAGATTACAAGACGTAGGTTGGCTTCAACCATCTCTTTTTTCGCGCGGCGTGCTCTTGCTTCGCCAATAGACATTGCGCGGTTAATCTCTTTGATCTCTGTTAGGGCTATGCCTGTATCGATCTCTGCATTAATAAGTTTTCTTTGTGCACGCTTAAGTTCAATGATATTTGTTTTGATTGCACGCGAGTAATCGCTCTTGGAATCAATAATATCGGTGAACCAGCTTGTATTTGTTTCGTTGCCAGGGAAGTCTTTAATAAAGGCTTTACGTGGCATTTTTGCTCGTTGTGTACAGATACGCATGATAGTGCGTTCTTGTTTACGAATATTTTCAATCGTAGAGCGAACACGGTTGACTAGCGCTTCATAGTAGCGAGGCGAAAGTTTAATCGGAGAGAACACTTCGCCAAGTTCGAACTGGGCTTTCTTATGTTCTTTGCTACCACGGCCGTGTTCTTCAACAATGTCTTTTAGTGCAATCAGCTTTTCGCGAACTAGGCCATAGCGACGTGCGGCTTCTTCAGGATCTGGGCCTTTCTCTTTTTCTTCCTCTTCATCGTCATCTTCGGCAGGTGCTGCAGGAGGAGCTACAGGCATGACGCCATCATCAGGATCAATGTAGCCGCTGAAGATGTCGCTTAAGCGGCCTTCTTCTTGGATGGTAAGGTCGTAGGCTTCAATGATGGCATCAACAGTGCCAGGGAAGCATGCAACAGCGCACATAACTTCTCGAAGACCTTCTTCAATTCGTTTAGCAATGCTGATCTCGCCTTCGCGAGTTAATAGTTCAACGGTACCCATTTCACGCATATACATGCGGACAGGGTCAGTCGTGCGTCCGGCGTCAGACTCTACAGCAGCAAGTGCTGCTACAGCTTCTTCATCCGCATCAACTTCTGCGGAATCACCTTCGGTCATCAGTAGTGTTTCAGTATCCGGCGCTTCTTCTGACACGGAAATACCCATGTCATTGATCATGCGGATAATATCTTCTACTTGATCCGGATCGGCAATGTCCTGTGGTAGATGGTCATTGATTTCAGCGAAGGTAAGGTAGCCCTGCTCTTTACCACGTGCGATCAATTCCTTGAGGCGAGACTGCTGTTGCTGCGAAGTATCGGACATAGGACCCTGTGACTTGTAAAAATGGATGAAAATTCGAGCAGGCCATTATAACGATGAAGTCGCTATTTTGCTAGGGAAAAGGCCGTGCCAGTTTTAGTCAGTTACCCGTTAAAAATAGACTATTTTTCAGCGACTTGCTGAAATGATCGGTAACTTAATCTTGTATATGGTGATTAGGCTCTATTTTTTCAAGGGTGGAGCCAGTTTTTTGCGTTGTCGCTTGGGCTGGGGCTATTCTTTGGTGATATGTTTTAGCTGATTTAGTTTCTGAAAGTTTTGCGCCAGCGATACTTTTTCTTCAGTGCTTAATTTGCCGGTCTGTTGTTGTTTTCTTTGTAGTGCAGAGATCTCTTGTTCCAAGGCGATCAGTTCTAGCTGATTTTTAGCGTCTTTTAAGTAAAGGCGAGCATCTTCTTCTGAGTGTATTTCTAGCGAAGTGGATATCTCATATAGGCTGATGATAGTTTGTGAGAGTTTTTCATCTTCGCGCCAATCAACAGCGAGCTGACCAAGTGATGCAGATGGGTTCTCTGTATAATAGGTAATTAACTGAATGAGAAGCTGAATATCTGTGCTTTCGGCCTGAGATAGACTTTGTGGCGGTGTGTATTCGCTTGCGAGTTGAGGGTAATGCAAAAGCAGTGATATGAGTTTTTCGGCAAACGAAAGCTCTGTGTTTTTTGGGCGCGGTAACCGAGGGCCTGGCTGCTCGCCAAATTTATCTTTTTTGTAACCGTTTTTGAATTTGCCCTTTTTCTTACTTGGCTGTTCTTGGTATGACTCTTGATAGCCAGATTCAAAGTCTGCGTAATGCGGCTCTTCGCTAGGATAGTTATCATACTCTAGTGCTGGCGGAGGGCTATATGCATCAGAAGTGCTTGTGTTTTGGCTTGCTGGAGTGGATGTGGTTGTAAGCGCTTCATGAAAATTAACAGTGGTTTGAATCTGATCGAGGGATAAGTTTGTTAGCTCACAAATTCGATCTAGCATCATCTGCTGTAGCAGGCTTGGGCGCATTGAGTTGATAGCGGGAAGCACTTCAGTGCTAAAGCGCGCACGTCCATCCATGCTATCTAAGTCCGCAGTTTCGGAATGGCTTTTAAAGAAAAACTCAGACAAGGGTTGGGCTGTGGATAATCTTTCACTAAAGGCTATCTCGCCTTCTTGGCGTACTAAGCTGTCAGGGTCTTCGCCATCAGGTAAGAATAAAAAACGGGCTTCTTTACCATCTTCAATAACGGGTATTGCGGTTTTGAGTGCGCGCATAGCGGCTTCTCGACCTGCATTGTCTCCATCAAAACAGAAGATGATTTCCGGTACTATTTTAAAAAGTCGCTCTAAGTGTTGTTCTGTCGTGGCGGTACCTAGGGTCGCCACGGCATAGTGAATGCCGTATTGAGCTAAACCAACGACATCCATATAGCCTTCAACAATAATAAGGCGATCTAACTTGCTGTTGTGTTTTCTTGCTTCATAAAGACCGTAAAGTTCACGGCTTTTATGGAATGTGGGTGTTTCCGGGGAATTAAGGTACTTCGGTTTATCGTCACCTAGTACACGTCCACCAAAAGCTATAGTTCTGCCGCGCTGGTCTCTAATCGGAAACATAATACGATTACGAAATCGATCGTAGCGGCTGTCACGCTCTTCATTGTGAATAAGCATTCCCGCTTCTTCTAGAAGCTTGGCTTTATGCGGATCATCTTTACCTAGGTGCTTAAGTAAATTATCCCAGCCGGAGGGTGCAAAACCAATCGAAAATGCTTTGGCTGCTTGGCCGCTAAGGCCGCGTGATTTTAGATAGTTAACAGCGTCAGTACGACTGTCATTGCTACGTAGCTGATCTTCATAGTATTGGCTGGCGGCATCGAGCAGTTCGTACAGCTTTTTTAATTGCTGATCTTTTTCGCGTTGCTGCGGGGAATCATCACGTGGGACTTCCATTCCGGCGGATTTAGCGAGCTCTTCAACCGCTTCAGGAAAGCCGATATTCTCATATTCCATAAGAAACCCCAGTGCGTTTCCACCTGCTCCACAGCCAAAGCAGTAATAAAACTGTTTCTCTTGGTTAGCAGAAAAGGAGGGGGTTTTTTCTTTATGGAAAGGGCAAAGGCCTGAGTAGTTCTTGCCGGCGCGTTTTAGCTTTTGGACACGACCATCTAGCACGTCAATAATATTGACGCGTGCTAATAAATCATCGATAAATGTTTGGGGTATGCGTCCGGCCATGAGCTCAACTGCTGATTAGGTATCAGCGGGAGTGTAACTGGATAGTCTTTAACTTGATAGTCTTTAGCTAGGTAGTGTCTAACTTGATATCAGCCTAGCTAGATCGTGTTTAACTTGTTAGTACGGCCTTAACAAGTTTGGATATATTACCCATATCGGCGCGGCCTTGAACTTGGGGTTTTACTAGCCCCATGACTTTGCCCATGTCTTGCATGGACTGCGCGCCTGACTCTTCTGTAGCTTGTTTAACAATGGCTACAAGTTCTTCATCCGTAAGCGGTTGCGGCAGGAAAGTTTTAATCACCTCCAACTCCCGTCGCTCAGCACTAGCAAGATCCATACGTGCCGCTTCTTCAAATTGTGAGATAGAGTCTCGACGTTGCTTAGACATTTTGTCTAGCACCGTAATAACTCGGGTATCATCCAGCTCAATGCGTTCATCGATTTCGATGCGCTTGAGTTCGGCTAACATCATGCGGATAGTGCTTAGGCGTTCCTTATCTTTGGCACGCATTGCAGCTTTCATCTCTGTAGTGATTCGCTGCTTAAGCTCCGACATAACTTACCTCTAATTACCTGAATGGGATCTTGTGTATATCTCGAGTATTAGTACAAGCGTACGCGACGTGCGTTTTCGCGAGATACTTTCTTAGCGTGACGCTTAACAGCAGCAGCTGCTTTACGCTTACGTACAGAAGTTGGCTTCTCGTAGAATTCACGACGACGAACTTCAGCTAGTACGCCTGCTTTTTCGCAAGAACGTTTGAAACGACGTAGAGCAACATCAAATGGCTCGTTTTCTTTAACTTTTACAGCTGGCATGTTTTAACAAACCCTATAATTGTTTAGTTAATACTTAATGAAACTTGCTCATAAAACAGACGGTTCTATGGCAAGGCGCGAAATTTTATTCCTTTCACTAGGCTAAGTAAAGCAGTTAATGGCTATTCAGGCTATTTTCTACACAGGTTTGCATGCAGTCGGCCAAGGGCAGATGTATAATGCCCGCAAAGCGACCGGCTAGTATGATTTTGTAATGTTCGGTAGCGCTATAAATCTAAATTGAGATAGTAAAAGATGCGTGTATTAGGAATAGAAACCTCTTGCGATGAAACCGGTGTTGCAATCTATGACAGTGAGCAAGGCTTATTGGCTGATGCGTTATACAGCCAAGTAAAGATGCATGCTGAATACGGTGGTGTCGTGCCTGAACTGGCTTCACGTGATCATGTGCGAAAATTACTGCCTCTATTGGATGAAGTCTTTGAAAAGGCTGATGTAAAGAAAGGTGATGTGGATGCTATTGCCTATACGTCAGGCCCCGGTTTGATTGGTGCGCTGATGGTAGGTGCCTCAACCGGTCGAGCGTTGGCGCTCTCATGGGGTAAGCCCGCCATCGGCGTGCATCATATGGAAGGTCATTTGCTAGCCCCGATGTTGGAAGAGAACCCTCCTTCGTTTCCATTTGTTGCCTTACTGGTATCGGGTGGACATACCCAGCTAGTGCGTGTCGATGGTATTGGTCAGTATGAGCTTCTGGGTGAATCACTCGATGATGCAGCCGGAGAAGCTTTTGATAAAGCCGCGAAAATGCTCGGCTTAGATTATCCGGGCGGGCCGTTAGTCGCTAAACATGCATTATTAGGTGATCGAACGCGTTTTCGTTTTCCTCGCCCGATGATCGACCGTCCCGGCATGGATATGAGTTTTTCGGGCTTAAAGACATTTACCCTGAATACTTCTAATGATCATCGTGATGAAAATGGAAAGCTGGATGATCAGACAATTAATGATATCGCTTGTGCTTTTGAAGAAGCTGTTGTCGATACCCTAGCTATAAAATGTAAACGCGCCCTGCAGCATACTGGATTTAAGCAGTTAGTCATTGCCGGTGGTGTGAGTGCAAATCAGCGGTTACGTGAACGATTAGAAGAGATGGTTAAAAAGGAGCGCTCTGAACTCTTTTATGCGCGTCCTGAATTCTGCACAGATAATGGTGCGATGATCGCGTTTGCAGGTTGTCAGCGTTTAGTAGCAGGCCAGCAAAGTGGTCTAGAAATCGTAACAAAACCTCGTTGGCCGCTTGATACGCTTGAGGCGATTTAAAGCCGAGGTTCTGAACTGTTAAGCAGATTACGTATATTTGTACGGTGGCTGAGGAGTAAAAGCGCTGAAATGATTAGCATGACAGCAAAATACTCCGGGGCGGTTAGCCAAATAAAGATTGGGCTAACAAGTGCACAGGCAGTAGAGGCAAGTGATGCTGTACGGCTAATTGCTGCAACTATTCCCCACACAATCAGCTGTGCAATTGCCAATGGCCAGTACAAACAGATACAAACACCCAGCGCAGTGGCGATACCTTTGCCGCCCTTGAATGATGAAAAAATCGGGAAAAGGTGGCCGAGAATAGCGGCTAATGCGCAAAGGGATTGTTCTGTGTTGGATAAAGGTAAAAGTAGACCGGGCAGTAGTGCCAATATGCCTTTGCCAATATCGCCAAAGAGTGTCAATGTGGCGGCTTTAGCTGAGCCAATACGTAAGACATTGGTTGTGCCGGGATTACCAGAACCTTGCTGGCGAGGGTCAGGAATATTAAAGGCATGACAAACGATCACTGCTACGGGGATTGAGCCCCATAGGTAAGCAAGAAAAATAAGTCCGATGGTGACAAGTCCAGTATCGGTCATTATGAATCCAAGAGTGAAGTTATGGATATAGTGTACATTCGAGAGTTAGAGGTGGAAACAGTCATTGGTATTTATGACTGGGAACGTGAGATTCGTCAGCGCGTTAATCTGGACTTAGAGATGGGTACAGATATTCGTCAGGCGGCGAACACTGAAGATGTAGATAATACGCTGAACTATAAATCCGTATCAGATCGCTTGATTGCATTTATCGAGAAGAGTGAGTTTCAGTTAGTGGAAACCATGGCTGAACAGATCGCAGAGATTGTGATGAATGAATTTTCGGTTAAGTGGTTGAAATTGCGTTTGGGTAAGCCGGGTGCAGTGCCTAAAGCGGCAGATGTTGGCGTGATTATTGAGCGCGGGGAGCGTTTCTAATGGCGCAGGTTTTTGTCAGTGTTGGGAGTAATACAGAACGTGAATACTACACGCGTTCTGCACTTGATGCGTTGCATCAGCATTTTGGTGCACTAAATATATCCACAGTGTACGAAAGCGAAGCGGTTGGCTTTAGTGGTGATAACTTTTTTAACTTTGTCGCCGCGTTTAATACCCAGCTTTCAGTCGCTGACTTATCCACACTGCTGAAGCGAATTGAAGATGAAAATGGTCGTTGCCGAAAAGGCCCTAAGTTTAGCGGCCGAACTTTAGATATTGATATTCTTACCTATGATCAGCTGGTGGGAGAGCATTCGGGTGTGCAGTTACCGCGTGGTGAGATCACAAAGAATGCGTTTGTCTTAAAGCCTTTGGCTGATATCGCAGGAGATACGCTGCACCCTGAACTTCAGATCTCTTATTCTGCACTGTGGCAGGATTATGCTGAGCAGCAATCACTATGGTCTGTAGAGTTTGAGTGGCAGGGGAATTCATTGCCTTGTTCTGTGGGGTAAGGCGTAAAGTCGGGTTAGAGTAAAGATTTGAGGGTGCAGCTGGCCTTCGTAGGATCTCAGCGCTTCTTTGTGAAGAGAGGTAAATGATCTTCAGAATATAGAAGAAAACCAAAAAACTCGCGCACAGGGTGGCTTCCTACAGTTCATTTCTAATGGCTGTAGAGCGACTTCCCACCATCGACCGCCAATATTTGGCCTGTAACGTAGCTGGCATTAGCTAAGTAATTTACCGTTTCTGCTAGATCAGTTGCTTGTCCAATTTTCCCTAATAACGTTTTATCCACAATCGCTTGTTTCGCTTCGGCTGTTAGGTCTGCTTCAGGCCACAGAATTGCGCCGGGAGATACGCCGTTAACACGTACTTTGGGTGCGAGTTCTTTGGCTAAGCTTTTGGTCATCATCTCTAGCCCTGCTTTGGCAATAGAGTAGATCGGGTGGCCGGGTAAGCCTCTTTGAGCATGAATATCGATCATATTAATAATACAGCCGTTGTTTTCCTTTAAGGTTTCGCTCAGTTCAGCGCAAAGGAAGTAGGGTGCACGCAGATTTGAATTAATCAATTCATCCCACTGTGCTTGGCTGCTTTCGGTAACCGGCGTTGGATAAAACGCAGAGGCATTGTTAACCAATAGATCTACTCTTCCAAAGGGTTGTACCGCTTCTTTCGCTAATAGCACGACATCATCCATGTTGTTTAAATCAGCCTGTATACAATGAGCGCTATTATGGCGAAGTTGGTTAAACGAATCGGTAAGCGCTAGGGCTTCTGTTTTAGATCGATTGTAGTGGATCAGGATTGAGTAGCCTTGTGCGTGCAGTTTTTTAGCGATAGTCGCGCCAACGCGTTTGGCTGAACCCGTGATAAGAGCGACTTTGCTTTCAGTCATGTTGGGGTCGTCTTTATCGGTTGGGCGGCTCATTACTCTTTTCCTTAATTTTTAATGTTCTTAGTCTTCGCTAAATTGCTCGCAGATAGACAGGCGACGCTGGTTGATCGCTTCGCCTAGTTCAGGCCCTTTGAATCCTTCTTCCATTAGTTGTTTTGGCTGAATTTTCGCGATCAATTCGAGTATAGGATTTAGATGGCTCATGCTAACGTTCGTATGTAATGCGTTAATACATTCAATTAACTGCGGTAGGCGTTGAGGTCTTCGAATTAGATCAAGCGCTAAAATCGTATTGAGCTTTTTTTCGGCGCTGAGTTGATCAAACTGCGAGAATTGCTGGTGGTTGTTTTTACAGTGTAGCGCCAACTCTTTATAGAGGTTTGGGGTACGTAAGCGCTCACAAAAAGAGTTAATGTTTAGATCGTTAGATAAAGATAGAAGGCAGGCGAAGCGAGTGATTGCGTTTTCGCTTTCCCCTTCCCCTTTGGTTGTTTGTTGGCTTACGACCTGAAAAGCTGCAATGAGTGAATCATTTATAGAGGGGGCTAATTCAGGGAGCACTTTGGTAATTGCGTTGCACTCTTGCAGAGCTTGTAAAAATATCCAGGGTGACGGTTCTGAAAGTGCACGTTCAAACTCTTTCCACACACGTTCCGATGTGAGGTGTTCCAATTCATCACCTGTGGATAGCTCTGTCATGAGTTGAAGGGTTTCATCTGCAATCGAGAACCCTAAGTGATGATAGCGTGCCGCAAAGCGGGCAACTCTTAATACTCTTAACGGGTCTTCAGAAAAAGCGGGAGATACATGGCGAAGTAGCTTGTCAGCCAAATCCTGTTGGCCGTTATAGGGATCATAGATCTGTCCTTCATCATCCTCGCTATCAACATCCATGGCCATAGCGTTAATGGTGAGATCTCGACGCAGTAAGTCCTCTTCGAGGGTCACGGATGGGTCTGCATGGTACTGAAAGCCAGTATAGCCTTTACCTGACTTTCTTTCTGTTCTAGCAAGTGCGTATTCCTCACCGCTTTTGGGGTGGATAAAGACGGGAAAGTCTTGCCCAACTTGCTGGTAGCCTAAATCGATCATCTCTTGTGCGGTGGCGCCAACAACAACCCAATCTTTATCAAAAATAGGGAAGTCTAATAGTTTGTCTCGTACCGCTCCGCCCACTAGATAGATTTGCATTAGCTTTGCTCGCACAAGTTAGGTTGTTCCACACGCCATGCTTCAAAACCACCATTGATGCTATAGACCTCATCAAAGCCTTGCTCGATTAAGAACTGTGCAGCGTTTTGGCTGCTAATGCCGTGATAGCAACAAACGAGTAGGGGATTGTCCATGTCGGCATCGTGCATAAACTGATGCATATTTTCATTAGTTAGATTGACCGAGCCTGAAATGTGGGCCTGTGCATAACTTTGTGCGTCACGTATATCTGCAACCCCAGCGCCTTGTTCCATTAGTGCAACGGCTTGGTTGGAATCGATGCATTTGAATTCGCTCATAAGGGTTCTCTTTTATAAATATTGGCTAGTGGGTGGCGGAGTATGTTTGGGTTGTATCGCGTTGATACTAAACGTTTTCATATCTTCTAAGCGCAGCGCTGTTAATTTTCCACCCCAAACGCATCCGGTATCTAATGCGAATACATTATCCGCATCGGCTTCGCCTTCTAAGGCAGCCCAGTGCCCGAAAATGATCCGAGTGTTTTGTTCTTTAGGGTTTTTGCGCGGTAGTCTGAACCAAGGCTTGTGCCCTTCAGGTTGAGAATCAAGGGTGCCTTTAGCAGAAAAATCTAACTTCCCTTCAGGTGTGCAAAAGCGCATACGTGTTAAATAGTTGGTAATCAGCCTTAATCGATCCCAGCCTTCGAGCGTGGGGGTCCAAGTATCAGGCTTGTTGCCATACATGTGGGCGAAATATTCTTTGGCTAAAGTACTGTTAAGAACGTTTTCAACTTCTTTAGCGCGTTTTCTTGCTTTGCGTATGCTCCAGCAGGGTGGGATACCTGCGTGAATCATCGCTACACGATTTTCTTTATCGTGAACCATTAGTTTTTGTTGAAGAAGCCAAGATAGAAGTTCATCTCTATCTGGTGCGCTAAAGATTGGGGCCAGAGTGTCACTGCGTTTTTGCTTGGTGGCTTGAAAATAGATAGCGAGAAGGTGCAGGTCATGATTACCTAAAACGCAGGTTGCTCTTGGGCCTAATGATTTTAGAAAACGGAGGGTTTCAAGAGATTTTGGGCCGCGATTAACTAGGTCACCTGCGACCCATAATTGGTCCTGTTCAGAAAAGTTGACGAGCTTTAGCAGTGCTTGCAGCTCGTCATAACAACCTTGAATGTCACCAATTGCGTAGGTAGCCATATATCGCGACTCTAGCTTTAAGGGCTTGTATCATTAATGCAGTGCGTTAGGGCTTGCGAGAGTGAAAGCATCGATAGGGGTGTTGAAAGTACTGCCCTCATCTGTGCTCATTTCATAATGGCCTTGCATGCTGCCAACACTCGTAGCTAGAACTGCTCCACTGGTATAAGTGTAACTAGTATTGGGCTCTATAACCGGTTGTTCGCCCACAACCCCCTCTCCTTGGACCTCTTGGATGTGTTCGTTACCATCAGTAATCAACCAGTGCCTATTTAAAAGCTGTACCGGCATGACATTGTTATTGGTAATGGTAATCGAGTAAGAAAAAACAAAGCGTTTGCTGTCTGGGTCCGATTGCTTGGTCAGATAGTTTGTTTCCACTTTGATGTTTACGTTGTGTCCAAGCTCAAAATTATCCATTAACTTTTTATTTGCCTTTTTGCTGGGTAAGAAAGTTACTAATGGTTACAAAATTAGCAACAGATAGTCTTTCTGGGCGTAGGGTTGGATCAATGCCGATGCTTTCTAAATCTTCAGCACTCAGAAGTGGTTTTAGGTTATTACGTAAAGTTTTTCTGCGCATATTAAATGCAGTCCGTACCACTATCTCAAACTGCTCTTTATCTTCAGCGATATCAGGTAGCGTTTGGTAAGGCGTTAATCTAATAATAGCTGAATCGACCTTAGGGGCAGGGTTGAATGCACCAGGCGGAACCATAAATAGGGATTCAACTTTGCAAAAGTACTGCGCCATGATGCTTAAGCGACCATAGTTGTTTTCCCCAGGCCCAGCAGCCATTCTATCTACAACTTCTTTTTGTAGCATGAAATGCATATCTTCTACGTTTTCTGCATGACTTAGAAGGTGGAAAATAAGTTGCGTGGATATATTGTAGGGTAGGTTTCCGACAATCCTTAGACGCTTTTCACCTTTGCGAAGTTGGGAGAAATCAAATTTCATAGCATCGGCTTCGTGGATGCGAAATTTATCTTCATAGGTAAAGAATTTAGTGCGTAGAATCGGCGGAAGGTCTCTATCGAGCTCAATGGCGTCTAGCTCGCCTGCTTCAGATAGAAGTTCTTCAGTTAATGCACCTAAGCCGGGGCCAATCTCTACGATCTGGTCTGACTCATGAGGTGCTATTGCACGAATGATACGACGAATCACGCCATGATCATGCAGAAAGTTTTGCCCAAAACGCTTACGGGCTTTGTGTGCTACAGGTTTTTTGCTCATGAATTAGTTCGCGCGTTGATTGCGGTGACGAGACATTTCGCCAGCATAGTCGATGGCAGTAAGTAAACTGCCAGAATCTGCATGACCTGTACCTGCAAGATCTAAGGCAGTGCCATGATCTACGGAGGTGCGAATAATAGGCATGCCTAAAGTGATATTCACTGCTTTACCAAAGCCTTTGTATTTTAGTACAGGCAGGCCTTGATCGTGATACATCGCTAATACTGCGTCTGCAGTTTGTAAGTATTTTTCGGTGAAAAGAGTGTCTGCTGGAAGTGGCCCTTCAAGATCAATGCCTTGCGCTCTGAGCTCCGAAAGTGTGGGTTCGATTGTTTCGATCTCTTCCATGCCTAAATGGCCACCTTCACCTGCATGAGGATTAAGGCCAGTGACCAATATTTTGGGCTTGGCTATTCCAAAGCTCGTCTTTAAATCGTCATTTAACACGTGAATCACTTCGCTAAGTAGTTCCGGCGTTATTGCATCGGCTATCTCACGAAGTGGAAGATGTGTTGTCGCTAAAGCAACACGTAGACCTTCAGTTGCGAGCATCATGACGACTTTCTTCGTTTCTGTTAATGCTTCTAGAAACTCAGTATGTCCACTAAAAGGTATGCCCGCTTCATTAATAACGCCTTTGTGAACAGGCGCAGTAATTAATGCCGAAAAGGTACCGTCAAGGCAGCCTTGGGTTGCGATGCTGAGCGTTTTAAGAACATATTCAGCATTCGCTTTGTTGAGTTCGCCAGGTAAAGCATCCACTTTCAGCTCTACAGGAATGACCTTTAGGGTACGTGCAGGTGTTGGTGATGCAGGTAGCTGAGGATCAAACTGCTCAATTGAAAGTGGCAGCTGAAGCAGGCTGGCGCGCTTGCGAAGTAGTTCAGGGTCCGCAATAACGACCAGCTCATCAGGATGCCCGGACTGTGCAATTTGAATGCACAGATCGGGGCCTATGCCCGAAGGCTCTCCAGGTGTAATGGCAAGGCGACTGATCCCCAAGTGATTACTCCTTGATGTCGATGTAAGCTTGAGAGTGTATCTCGCGTAACCAGTTTGTTAGTTCTTCATTGAACTTTCGCTTTTGGATTACAGCACGGGCACGACTTTCTTGCATCTCTTCACCAAGATCTTGAGTACGTTTATCTAGCACGGTCAAAATGTGCCAGCCAAAACGGGATTCAAAAGGTGCTGAAACGTGGCCAATCGGTGTATTGTTCATCACCTGCTCAAATTCTGGCACCATCTGCCCATTTTGAGTCCAGCCTAAAGAGCCCCCTTCAGAGCCGCTTGCTGAATCATCGCTGTACTCTTTAGCAATCGAGGTGAACTCTTCACCGCTCTGGATGCGTTGGCTTAATTGGTTTATCTGGCGTTTAGCTTGGGCTGATGTGCGAATTTCACTTGGTTTAAGTAAAATATGGCTAACCAAAAGCTGTTCGACTAATTGTACAGCACCACCGCGTTTATCTTTCATTAAAATGATATGAAAGCCACTTGGCGAGCGAATAGGTTTGCTGAACTCAGCAGGTGAGAGTTTACGCGCTGCATCACCAAGAGTTTCAGGTAGCTCAGCCGCTTTTCTCCAGCCTAAGTCACCACCTTTTAATGCGTTGGGTGCATTTGAAAATTCTACGGCTAACTGTGAAAAATCCGCACCACTTTCTAGTTTATTATAAACCTCGTGAGCAGATTTCTCCGCAGCTTGGATGATCTCAGGAGACGCTTGAGAAGGGGTGGCGATCAGTATATGGCCTAGTGAGTATTCAGCGGATAACTCAGCTTTACCATTTTCAGAGTTGAGGAAGTTATTTAGTTCTTGCTCGGTAACACGAATACGTCGGTTAACAAAGTTCTGTTGTACGCTGTTGATTAAAAGCTCATTACGAATCTGTTCGCGCGCCTGTTTGTAATCACGGCCTTCTGCTATTAGAGCTTCGCGGAACTGTTCAATGGATAGGCCATTTTGGCTCGCAATACGGCCTAGTGCTCCGTTTAGCTGACCATCAGAGATACGGATGCCTTGTCTGCTTGCCATCTGTTTTTGAATGCTTTCCAAAATTAGACGGTTGAGCACCTGTTTGCGCAAAATATGCTCAGGAGGAAGTTGTGTTTTTCGTGCGGATAGTTGCTCTTTGGTAATCGCGATTCGTTGCGTTAGCTCACTCTGCATAACGATACCTTCATTGACAACGGCAGCGACACGATCAAGCGGTATTGCTTCAGCCAATAAGGTTTGAGTGGGAGTAAGCAGTGCGAATACTGCAATAGATAGTAATTTGCGAAGCTTAATTGTCATTTTGCTCTTCACGCTCTTCATAGCCTATGATGTCATTTAGGAAGTCATTAGTACCACTTCCAAATGAGCCGAGTCCTTTTAGGGTAAAGTTAAGGAATACGCCTGTATCAAATTCATCTGTGTCGTCTAGCCAGCGGCGACCTGCAACGCTAACTTTCCAACAGCAGCTTTCGTATTCTAGACCTAATGCGGTTTCTAAACTGTCACTGTCTTCAATGTCATAAAGCCAGCGGCCCATGCCTGTCCAGTTTCGAGTGATGGGCCAGATGAATGATAGATCAGTTTGATCTCGTTTATCTTCTTTGTAGCGATAACGAAAGTCAATTTGATGATTTATATCGCTATTGTAGCGGAGTCGAGTATTTGTTTCAGTTGCTTTAAAGTTACTGTGACTGAATATGGCATCTAGGCTGGCTTTAAAGTTAGGAGATACATACCAAGTCGCTTGAGTCGCAATATCGCTTTGACCGTCTGTTTCATCAGGTGTAGAGCTGTCCAGTTGTACTGTACGGTCTTTAAAATAGTAGGCTTGGCCTATACTGAAGTTAGCAGTTTCATTGCCATTCTCGGTATAAAGTCTGCTTGTTAAACCTAAAGAGATTTGTTGAGCATCACCTAATCTGTCATACCCACTGAAACGGTTTTGACGGAATAAAGATTGATAATTAAATGTCAGTGAGCTTGTATCGAAATCTGGTACTGCATCCTGGTTTTCTTCAGGTACATAGAGACCAAAGAATCGAGGTTCTAATGTTTGTATGCTACCGCTCGCGAGCACTCGTTCGAAGGCTAGGCTGCTATCAACACTAAGTATTGGCGCGCTCACGCTTGGGCTTGAGCTATAATCTGTGACTTGGTTTTCTAAAGAGTAAGAGCTATTCCATAAGCCTAGTTCGGGCTTCAGATAACCCCATGGGGATTGCCATAAATAGCTGATGCTGGGTAGAAAGAATCGACGATCACCGATAACTCGATCGGACCCTGTTAGCCCGTTAATATTGCGATCAAATTGGGTGTATTCGGCCTCGTAAGTGAAGTTTCCGCCGGAGCCAAATTCATTATCACCAATTAATGATAGCTGGGGTAATCGCTTATAAGGTGCTTTGCTATCATCATCTATTGTTTGATAATCATGTGCTTTAGCTTGGAATTTCCAGCTTTTAGCTTTGTAGGTGATGCTTGCTTTTTGATTTAGATGGTCCTGACGCACAACTTCTAAATTAGTATCTAAATCTTCAAAATAGTCGACATCGCTGACTGATGTGTAATCGATATCAGTCTGCCAGTTTTTAGCAAGTGTGCCCTTATGATCAATGCCTAATAACCAGCGGTTGTCATTCTTTATGTCGTCGTCAGGTAGGTAAGCTGTGTTTAGAGTGTTGTTTGACCAGCTATTTAAATATCGCAGTTCATTTTCCAGAAGAAGCCCTCTATCGGAAATGATTCTAGGTGTTAGTGTGTCATCTAGGTTCGGTGCGATGTTGAAATAATATGGAACAGCGAGATCTAATCCGTTGTCGTTGCTGTAGCCAATGCTAGGGTACAAGAAACCAGAGCGTCTTGTGTCGTCTATAGGGAAAGTGAAGTAAGGGGTGTAAAATACGGGTACCCCGGCAATTTTCAGTACAGCATCTTCTGCCTCACCATAGCCCTTCTCTTTATTGAGTACGATGCTGTCTGCATTGAGTTTCCACGCCTCACTGTATGGAGGGCAATAGGTATAATCACCATCCTCAAGCCTTAGGCGTTTGTCCTCTAGGCGAATAACACGATCTGCTTTACCACGTAAGCCATCTTCATGAAGGACATATTGAGCATTGTCGAAGATTGCCTCTTGGGTCGTTGTGTCTATCTGAGCATTATCGCTTAACATGAGTAAGCCAGGCTCACGGTATTGAACGTTTCCTTCAAAGCGGGCTTTATTAGTTATTTGATCAAGTTCAGCTCTGCTGGAAATTAGGCGTCTATTGCCCTGGCGCATATTAACGCCGCCGCT
>CERC01134319.1_pt1 | contig 18385 bp, 10 predicted proteins | sample 530921 | NCBI WGS metagenome assembly CERC01 (sample SAMEA2621099, study PRJEB7988) | marine metagenome | isolation source: saline water (ENVO:00002010), including
TGAATTATTAAGCGAGAACCTTCAAGAAAATGCCACCAATAATTACGACAATGTTGTGGTGGCTTCTTCTCCAAAACAAATAGAACGTTTACACAACATCTTTGAAGACCTTGAGCGCGAAAAACGCTTTACGCCCATTCATTTTTCGATGCACGAAGGCTTTGTAGATCACGATATAAAATTAGCGTGTTATACTGACCATCAGATTTTTGAGCGTTTTCATCGTTTCAGACTGAAGGAAGGTTTTGCAGATCGACAACAACAAATCACACTTAAAGAACTTACTGACTTACAAAAAGGCGATTTTGTAGTACACGTAGATCATGGAGTTGGAAAATTTGCCGGACTCAAAAAGATTGATGTTAACGGCAAAATGCAAGAAGCCATCCAGTTGATTTATAAAGACAACGATGTGCTGTTTGTTAGCATTCATTCATTGCACCGCATTTCGAAGTTTACCGGCAAAGAAGGTACTGAGCCTAAAGTGGATAAAATTGGCTCGAATTCGTGGAAAAAACTCAAAAACAAAACCAAAAAGAAGGTGAAAGAAATTGCCTTCGATTTGATTCAACTTTATGCCGAGCGCAGATCGAAAAAGGGTTTTGCATTTACGCCAGACAATTACCTTCAAAACGAATTGGAAGCTTCATTTATGTATGAAGATACTCCTGACCAAGAGAAGACAACTTTGGCGGTAAAAGAAGACATGGAGAAACCTTACCCGATGGATCGTTTGGTCTGTGGTGATGTTGGTTTTGGAAAAACTGAAATTGCGATGCGTGCTGCATTTAAAGCAGCTTGCGACAGCAAACAGGTAGCAGTAATGGCTCCAACAACCATCTTAACGTTGCAGCATTACAAGTCTTTCAAAAAGCGTTACGAAGGTTTCCCGGTAAGGGTGGATTACATTAACCGTTTTAAGTCACCAAAAAAGGTGAAAGAAACACTCAAAGATCTTGAAGAAGGGAAAATTGACATCATCATTGGAACACATCGTCTCATTGGAAAAGATGTCAAATTCAAAGATCTTGGATTGCTTATCATTGATGAAGAGCAAAAGTTTGGAGTATCGGCCAAAGACAAATTGAAAACGTTGAAAGTTAATGTTGATACGTTAACGCTTACCGCCACTCCTATTCCGCGAACACTTCAGTTTTCTTTGATGAATGCCCGCGATTTAAGCATTATCAAAACGCCTCCGCCCAACCGTCAGCCGGTTCAAACCGAGTTACACCCCTTTGGCGAAGAAGTGATTCGCGATGCCATTTCTTACGAAGTGCAACGAGACGGACAAGTGTTCTTTGTGCACAATCGTGTGCAAAACATTATGGAAGTTGCCGGCATGATTCAGCGTATTTGTCCGGGAGTTCGTGTAATTACAGCACACGGACAAATGGACGGAAAGGAATTGGAAGATCGCATGATGCGCTTTATCGAAGGTGAATACGATGTGCTGATTGCTACAACCATTATCGAATCAGGATTGGATATTCCGAACGCCAATACCATCATCATTAACCAAGCTCAAAACTTTGGATTAAGCGATTTACACCAAATGCGTGGACGTGTTGGACGTTCTAATAAAAAGGCTTTCTGCTATCTGTTAGCACCACCAATGAGCACACTTTCTGACGACTCAAGAAAACGTTTGCAAGCCATCACTCAATTCAGTGATCTTGGAAGCGGTATCAACATTGCGATGCGCGATTTAGACATTAGAGGAGCCGGAAACTTGTTAGGTGGAGAGCAGAGTGGTTTTATGGCAGACATTGGTTTAGAGATGTACCAAAAAATCTTGGAAGAGGCCGTTCAGGAACTGAAACAAAATGAGTTTAAAGAACTCTTTAAAGATGAAAAGTTCGATTACGTAACCGATTGCCAATTGGAAACTGATCTGGAAATTATGTTCCCGGATGACTATGTCAATAACGTTACGGAAAGAATGGCACTTTACAAGCAATTGTCTGACATTACAGAAGAAAAAGAACTAGAGCAATTTGAACGTGCCATGATTGACCGCTTTGGCCCATTACCAGACGAAGCCTATCGCTTGATCAATTCAATGCGCTTGAAATGGATTGGGAAAGAAATTGGTTTTGAGAAAATTGTATTGAAACGCAACAAGTTAATTTGTTACTTCATTGCAGACCAAAGCTCTCCTTATTTTGAAAGTCCGGCTTTTAATTTGGTGTTGGAATATGTGAAACACAACATGCAACGTTGCGAATTGAAACAACGTAACGAAAAGCTGACGTTGGTCTTTCCTAAAGTGTCTGGCATTAGTCAAGCCATCACTACTTTAAAGCCCATTATTGATTAGGCATTTATCTTTTTTAAAAGCATAAAAAAACCGCAAGCCTCTCGACTTGCGGTTTTCTTTTTTATGGATGAAAGCTATTTACAGCTTTACAATTCTAAAGTCGCCAATTAATTCACCATTCACTTTTGCTTTGATGAAATAATAGCCGCTTCCATATTCACTTAAGTCAATTTGGAAGTTTTGGTTTCCAGCACTCATTACATTTTGCTTAGTTTCAAGCATTTGTCCAGTTACCGTATACAATTCAAGCGTTAAGCTTCCGCTTTGAACCGCAGAAAGTTCAAGTGTAACATAATCACGAGCAGGGTTTGGATAAACGCTAATCGTTCCGTTCACATATTCTTGAACACTTACACGTGCATCTATGTAAATGGTATCGCTTCCGGCACAACCTTCAGCAGTTACCACAGTTACATAGAAGTCACCAGGAACATCAGCATAAGCTACATCCAATGTTTGGTCTGTAGAGCCGTCATTCCATGTATAATCAGCATAACCTGCACCAGCATCAAGCGTAATACTTCCACCTGGAGCTAGAGATGTATCAGCTCCCAAGTCTACAACTGGAAGTGCATTTACTACCAATTCAACCTCAGCAGTATCATCACAACCTTCTGCACTTGTTACTACAACAGAATAGTTATCAGCAACTGTTGCATCAATGCTTTGAGTTGTATCTCCAGTACTCCAATTATACGAGGCATATCCAGCACCAGCATCAAATGTTACTGTTTCACCTTCACAGATTTCTTCGTCTGTAAGCATTACTTCTGGCGCTACATATTCAACAACTTCTAGTGTATCTGTTGCAGAACAGTTATTTGCATCTACCACTTCAACAAAGTAAGACCCTGCTGAATCTATTGCCAATGTTTGCGCTGTTGAGCTATCATTCCATACAAATGAAGCTCCGGCATTACCCGCGTCTAATGTTACCGCAAATGCTTCATCAGAACAGTAAGCTGTATCATTTCCTAATGCAACTACTGGCGCTACATTCTCAACAACTTCTACAGTGTCTGTTACGGAACAGTTGTTTGAGTTAGTAACTTCTACAGAGTATGTGCCTGCCGTATCAACTACTAATGTTTGAGTTGTAGAACCATCGTTCCATTCAAAAGAAGCTCCAGCATTACCTGCGTCTAATGTTACAGCGAAAGTTTCATTAGAACAGTAAGCAGTATCACTACCCAATGCCATAACCGGTACCGCATTTTCAGTTACAACTAATGTATCTGTTACCGTACAGTTGTTTGCATTGGTTACTTCAACATAGAAAGTACCTGCTGTATCAGCCACTAATGTTTGAGCAGTTGAACCATCATTCCATACAAAAGAAGCTCCGGCATTGCCTGCATCTAAAGTTGAAGAGAATGTTTCATTCGCACAATAAGTAGTGTCATTTCCTAAAGCAACTACTACAGTATCTACACTAATTGTAGTTGTTACAGCTTGACTTTCACATCCAAGCTTAGTCACTTTCCAATCATACAAGAAATAGTAGTAACCAGACAGTGATGATGCTGTCAACTCTACTTCGCCACTTCCGATAGTGTATGGGAAAGAAGCTCCACTGTTATTTCTGATTAACCCTCCTGTAGTTGTTCCTGTTGGACTGATGTAATAATCTGTACCTGGTGACAATGAGATTCCAACATGAATTCTGGTTTCTTCATTTGGAATCGAAGGATAAACTGCCGCTGAAGATGTTGCTACAACATTACCTGAGTTATCTTCAACTTCAATGTAAACAATCCCCGTATCGTTAGGATATACTGTAATTGAATCGATTACAATATTTTCAAACACATCAAAGTACATTCCTGAAGTATAATAGGTATAGTTAGAATTTGTACCGATTGATGTATCAGGAGCTCCGATATTAAAATCAGAATACACTTGATTAATTGCATAAAAAACTCCGGGTTGTTGCCCTCCGGGTATTGTTATCGAATCTCCTAGTCCAAGGAATGTCATTGAAGCATCATACCACATTGTCTCTATTCCTGTAGGAGCACTTGATGCTGTACTGATGGTTACATCTTCATTATTACAAGACAAGATTGATGCTGGAATAGACGGACTAGCCGGAGGAACAATAAACGTTACATTTTGGTATGCAACTGTATCGTTTGTCAACTCTTGATCTCCGCTTAAGTTGGTATAAACCTCTAAGTTAAATGTTCCACCATAAATTGTAATCAAGGTATCAATATTAACTGTATCGGTTTCATAATAACCAAGAGAACCATTGTAAGTAATTGATGATGTTCCCGTGGTTGTACCTGTCCAGCTTAAGACTACATCAAACCCAGAAATCGTATTTGTTCCCAAGTTTTGAATTACCGCTTGAATAATGGTATTTGAATCACCACAATAACTTTCAGGCTCTATTAAAGTTACCACTGAAGCATCAAGAGCATCTTCATTAAAGATGCTAATATCATCAATAGCAATATCTCCATTATAAGATGATCCTTTTTCAGCAATCCATCTGATTTGAATTGTATCAGACATGAAAGTTGTTAAATCAACCGTCTTTATCCCCCAAGGATCATTATTATCTCCTTGTTGTTCACCAATGATGCTATCTAATGTAGCCCAACCAGCACCATCATCAACTTGAATGTAAAGAGCTTCGATGTTGTTTCCGTACATGTGATACGCAAATGACAAGAATGCATTACTCATCGCTGTCATATCAATGTATGGTGACACAATTAATGCAGTATCTCCTGTTGAACCACTTGAAGCTTCTGTATACAGATAATTTCCACTCCCAGTTGTGTTATCTCCACTAGGCCCTGTTAATGTTGATGTTGTAGTTCCTGAGTGTACACCCCAGAAAAATCCTGACTCTGGGTTTCTTGACCAGCAATTTGAAATGGCATCACCAGAATTAGTTCCTCCTGTACCTGCTATCCATTCTGCACTTTCAAAATCTTCATTGAACGGAGCAAATGCTAATCCACACATCGTTTGGAATGAATATGGTCCACTCCAAACGGAAGTATCTCCCACACCACATATTGCTCTTACATAATAATCATAGGATGTATTTTCTGTTAGCCCTTGAATTAGCGCTGTATCATTTGTTACAATAGAAGAACTTCCTGCTCCCTGTGCAAATCCATATGTTCCATATTCTATTTGGTATTCAGGAGCACCCAAACTAGGAGGCATTTCCCATGTAACTTCTACAGAGTTTGAACCAATATTATATGCATCTAATGAAGTTGGAGATGCACACGATGGGATTTCATTTATAGCTACGTTATCAACAAACACATCGTAATCCTCAGGATCATTCACACTTCCTTCTGAGCCCCAGAAAGCAACTTGAACTGTATCTCCTGAGTATGCTGACAACAAGTAAATCGTTTCATGATCTCCTGTTGTTGAAACAGAAGAACTTACATCCCAAGTCATAAGTGGAATCCATGTAGCTCCAAAATCATTTGTAATTAATACCTGAACGGTATCGTCAGAACCCATTGAAGAAGCCGAAGAATTTCCATAATCAGTAATCGCAAAATCAAACTCCAGCTGATAGTTAACCCCTGCGGTTAGTGAAATGTAAGGAGAAAGTATCCAATCTTCTTTTGAATTTGTATAGAGGTTTATTCTTGCAGCCTCAGAATTAGATGTGTTATTTCCAAAATCATCTGATGTCCAACTTCCTGAACCAAATCCAGAAGGACCTGATGCTGGTGTACCAGAGGTAGCTTCTTCCCAACACATTGGAACAAAAGTACCGCTATTAAAATCTTCTAAGAATGGTGTTGTATATATACCACAAGTTGTAGAAAATTCAAAAGGACCTACCCAGTTTGCCGTATCTCCGGCTCCACATATTGCTCTTACATAGTAATCATAATTAGTAGATGAGCTCAATCCTGTTAAAGCAACCGTATCATTTGTTACCACAGAAGAAGTTCCTATACCTTGAGAAAATCCGGATTGACCATATTCAATTTCCCATTGAGACTCTGTTCCTCCAGGCGCCCATGTCAATGAGGCCGTTGTTGCAGACACATCAAATGTATCAAGAGCCGTAACAACAGGACACGTAACATTTTCAACAACTACATTGTCCAGAATCCAATAAAAACCATTGCTTCCCACATATCTAAAAGCCACACGAGCATTAGAAACTCCTGAAACGTAGCTTGTAATGTCAACCGATTCTGATTGAGGACTAGCTGTTGAAGCCGAAGAGTTGATAATCGTATCCCAAGAAGTACCATTGTAAACCAATACTTCATAATAAGATCCTGACCAAGGCTCAAAATAATGGTCAAATGATAAATAGACACTTACTACGCTACTGGCGTCAAATGTATCAGACACAAGTATCGCATCTTGCGAACCTAAAGAACCATACCAATCACTGTCTAAGATTGCAGACGGAGATGACATTGGTGATGAAATTGTTTGATAGCCCGGGTTATCGAATCGCCAGACTTGTCCTGTACCGGCTGAGTCAACATTGAGCCAACCGGTTGGTGGTGTAATAGAATCTACGTAGTTCGTAAAATCTTCACTTAGCAGAATTTGTGCTTTCATAGACTTGAAACTAAACAGTCCAATAAGCACACCAGCTAAAGCAAAACACACATTACGTAATTTTCGCTTCATTTTATAGGTATTTAATTGATTACAATACAATACCTCACAGCACAGCCAAGGCAGAGTGTTGCGCATACATACAACATTCTGAATGACATTAATGAGGTTAGTGGAAGCTCTCTAAAAAATTTAAAAGGAATTTATGCCTAGAAACCAGACAAGTGAGTTTGGAAATCCTTTTCCTAAAAGTGGTATCGTGTAGATTTTACGTAGATAAAATCCGGTCAAATGTAGAAGAATAACTCAACCCCTCAAAAATTATTTCAAATTTATTGGTGAGTTAACAGAATATTGCAATAGGGACTCTATCAGTTTTCGAAAAGCGCTATACCATTTAATGTAAGCCATATGATTACAACATAACGCAATGTTTTACCCACCAACATCCAAAACGCAGTAGATAACGGAGGTGTCTTTACAAACCCTAATGCAATAGCCATTGGATCTCCAACTATTGGCAACCACGTTATTAATGCAAAATAGCTTCCATACCGATTAGCATAATCTTGAAATCGTTCCACTTTTTGCCGCTTTACTTTTAGGTATTTTTCAATCCATTCCCACTTTCCAAGATATCCCATTCCGTAAGAAACCATCCCCCCCAACCAATTACCAACTGAAGCAAACACCAACAGTTTCCATGGCTCAAAATCTCCCAAAAGCATGGCACTTAATAACACATCTGAACTAAAAGGAATGATTGTAGCCGCCAAAAAAGCTGCCAAAAACAGCCCCCAATAACCATATTCTATCCATTCAGCCATTGCACAAAACTAAACTCTAATTCTTGTGTTAGGTCATTAATTATTTAAATATCCTGCCATGAATACGAATGCTTTTCTTACCACAACTTTACTCTCCCTTATACTATTAAATGCCAGTTGCAAAGACAATAACGATTCTTATACCACGCCTAAATCTGGTGATGTAGATTCATTAGCTATTGAATTAGGCATTCCTCTTGAACGCATCAATTTACCTGACGGGTTCAACATTATGATTGCTGCTTATGATATTGAAAACCCTAGGCAGATGGCATTTGGCTCAGATGGCACATTATTTATTGGGACAAGAACTGCCGACAACGTTTATGCTTTAAGAGATGAAGATGGCGATTATCGCTATGAAACCAAGTACACCATTGCAGAAGACCTAAATAGCCCGAATGGAGTAGCATTTAAAGATGGAGATTTATACGTTGCTGAAATTGGTAGAATTATCAAGTTCACTGATGTGCTTTCCAACCTTAAAAACGACATGAGTTATAGTGTAGTAACTGATGCATACCCCGAAGACACACATCATGGTTGGAAATACATTGCTTTTGGACCTGATGACAAATTATATGTTCCCGTGGGTGCTCCTTGTAACATTTGCGAACCTGATCCAACCTATGCATCAATAACCAGAATTAATTCGGATGGAACAGGTTTTGAAGTTGTGCAACATGGTATTAGAAACTCAGTAGGATTTACCTGGCACCCGGAAACCAATGACTTATGGTTTACAGATAACGGGCGAGATTACCTAGGAGATGACTTACCTGCCTGCGAACTTAACCACGCAACAAAAGACAACATGCACTTTGGCTACCCTTATTGTCACCAAGGAGACTACCTTGACCCTGAATTTGGATCAGGGAAAAATTGCGAGGACTATACCCCTCCAGCCCAAAAACTTGGCCCACACGTTGCCCCTTTGGGTTTGACCTTTTACACGGGAAATTCTTTCCCTTCAAAATTTCACAACCAGATTTTTATTGCAGAGCATGGTAGCTGGAACCGATCAACCCCTATCGGATACCGTATAACCAATGTTTTTTTGGATGAGAATTATCAAGCGACTAGCTATACTGTTTTTGCAGATGGTTGGTTAGAAAAAGGAGATAGCGATTATTCTGGCAGACCTGTAGATATTAAACAACTTCCTGATGGTTCTATATTGGTTAGTGATGATTTTGCTGATGTCATATATCGCATATTTAAAAATTAATATTAAATTAACATTATAAATACCTAAAAAATAGGTATTTATAATATTTAAACTCAAAAACACCCTCACTACATTACCTTTATGTTACTTTAATATTTATTTTATGTATATTTGTTATTAACTAAAGATTAATAGATGAAGAATTTAATTATCGTGATGATGGCAATATTGTTCTCAAGCTCAGCTTGGGCACAATTTGAAAGTGATTACAACCGCGATGGAGATAAAGTTTGTGTAAAAAGATACGATGAAAACGGAACTCTTCGTCAGGAAGGATGCTTTGTAAATAACAAAGCTGATGGGAAATGGACCCAATATGATATTCAAGGAGAAGTGGAAATGGTGGGATACTACAACCAAGACTCCAAAGAAGGCAAATGGTACGCTTTTAAGAATGACAAAGATACCATGTATGAAGTTGTATACCACAACAATAAAGTTACCCAATCAAATTTGTGGAAGATTCATGAACGCAACTTAACAGCGGGTAACAATTAATTAGTTTTCGATTCATTCACATTGAAAAGGCAGCTTCAAATGAAGCTGCCTTTTTCATTTCATATAGTTTTCACTGAATTGGTTACTTTGCAACTTCTTCACATATTCCAAAAAAGAAATGGCATTCAATCGTATTTACAGTCTTATTCTATTCATCGCATTAACAACAGTCGCTGCTAAAGCTCAAAAAACACCACTATCTTTTGACGATTACACCACATGGAAAAACATAGGAAGGAATGGAATTTCATCCGATGGAACGATTTTTTTCTATGAAATAAAGCCACTTACCTTTGGCGACTACCAACTTGTTTACCAACAGCTAAACATACAAAAAACAGATACACTCAACAGGTCAAAATACATCCGCCTATCTCCTGCAAACGATTACATGGCCTACAATATCACACCTCCTTATGACACCCTAAAAGCCTTAAAACTAAAAGACACTCCTAAAAAAGATCTTCCAAAAGACACTTTTGCCCTACTCCCTTTTAACAAAGACACTCTTTACACCTTTACTGATAAATTACACGCAGAATTCCCTACCGAAAATGGTAACTGGCTAGCTTTCACCCTAAAAAAGTGGGACGACCCAAAAGAGGAAAAAACACCTTCAAAAAAGAAGAAAGGATTTCTCTTTTTTAAAAAGGATAAAAAGCAACCAAAGAACAACTCTAAAAAGAAAAAAGACCACAAAACCCATCCGCTAATTGTTCTTCAACCCTCAACAGGAGCGCTCTTCCATTTCGAAAATGTTAACGACTTTAACTTCGATAAAAATGGAGACTATCTTGCCTTTACCACACTCTATGGAGACTCTATTGACAGCAGCGGAGTTTTTATTTTCAATTGCACCTCTCAAACAATTGATACGCTGGTTATAAAACAAGGTCAATTCCAAAAACCAGTTGCAAACGAGAAAGGATCTTCTTGGGCATTTTTTCACACTTCAGACACCACAAAAAATAAAAGTTACGACCTCCAACTCTATTACAACGGACAAGTGACAACTATAGTCGATTCACTAACAACCGGCATACCCACAGGATATTGCCCTAGCTTAAACCACACACCAAGCTTTAGCAAAGCTGGAGATAAGCTCTTTTTAGGTACAGCAGAAATCCCCACTGAAGCCGAAGATGACTCATTACTATCTACTGAAAAAGCAAAGCTTGATGTTTGGAGTTGGACTGACCTCCAACTGCAACCACATCAATTAATCACCAAGAAACAAGATGAAAAGCAAACATACCTTGCGGTCTATCACATTCAACAAAAGAAGTTTATTCAACTTGCCAATGACACTATAGAAAACATACGCACCTTTGACCATGGCAACACCAACATCGGACTGGGAACTGCTAGCAAAAGTTATGAAGTTTCATACTCTTGGGAATACCCTTGGAAAAAAGACTACTACAGCATTAATCTTACTACAGGTGAAGCCAACTTAATCCTTAAAGAGCACGGACACAACACATCTTTCTGCCCTACCGGCAAGTATTTTGTATGGTACGATGCCGAGAAAGACCATTGGCTCTCCAAAAACCTCAAGACAGATTCAGTTACAGTACTCACCCAAGAACTTAAAACAAATGGTGTTAAGCTGTACAATACCGAAAGTGAAGTACCTGCTCTACCTTATGCTTATGGCGTAACAGGATGGACTAAAGACGAGAGATTATTGCTCAACACCGAAAACGACATTTATTTAATTGACCCTTCAGGAAAGCAAAAAACAGAAAACCTTACTGCTGGCTTCCATTTCAAAGATGCACAGTTCACATTTAATAATCCTGACAGAACATCTACTTTTATCAACACAGACACAACACTACTGTTTATTGCGCAAAACAGAAAAACCAATGAGAACCGCATCTACGCTAAAAGTGATACAAACTACCACCTCCTCTATCAAAAAGATGCTATGATCTACAGCCTTAAAAAGGCTAAAGACACCACCTTATATTCTTTTAGAGAAAGCACCTATCAACACTATCCCGATGTGTCTATTTTTAATGTAAATGATGACTTAAAGTCGCCCATCGTTAAGAAAGAACTCACAAACATTAATGAACAAAGAGAAACCAAACTATGGGGAACAGTTGAAAAATACTATTGGAACGACTTCAACAACACAAGCCAGAAAGGGCTACTGTTCAAACCTGAAAATTTCGACAGCACAAAGACCTATCCTGTGATCATTTATTTTTATGAGAAAAACTTTAATACAGAACACTATCCCCGCTCATTTAGACCATCTCCATCAACCATTAGTATTCCTTTTTACAACAGTAATGGCTACATCGTTTTTGTGCCAGACATTCACTATGTTACCGGTCGCCCCGGACAAGATGCTTATGATGCCATTGTTTCAGGAGCTCAATCTATCAGTAAACTTCCTTATGTAGATGCTGCTAAGATGGCTCTTCAAGGACAAAGTTGGGGCGGATACCAAACAGCTTTCTTAGTTACCCAAACCAACCTGTTTGCTGCAGCTATGGCTGGTGCACCTGTAAGCAACATGACAAGTGCTTACGGAGGAATCAGATGGGGATCTGGCTTAAGCCGCATGTTTCAATACGAACAAACTCAAAGTAGAATCGGAGGAACATTGTGGGATTCATGGGATAACTACCGCGACAATAGCCCCATTTACTTTTTACCACAGGTTGAAACACCGTTGTTAATTATGCACAACGATGGCGATGGTGCTGTTCCATGGTATCAGGGAATTGAAATGTTTGTAGGACTTAGAAGGTTAGGAAAACCGGCTTGGCTATTAAACTACAATGGTGACGAACACAATTTAATGAAAATGCCCAACCGTATTGACTTAAGTAAGCGAATGTTTGGTTTCTTCAACCACTACTTGAAAGATCAACCTGCACCTCGCTGGATGACCGATGGCGTTCCCGCAATTGACAAAGGAATTGATTACGGCTTGGATAATTAAATGATTTTTATTTAGCACGCATGGCCTCCACCGGGTCTAAGCGAGAAGCCGTTAGTGCCGGTAACAATCCGCTAAACAAACCAATCGAAACACTTATACCTATCCCAATTAGCACATTCTGTAGTGTTAACACAATTTCAAAATCTGTTAAACCAGAAGCTACAAGAGAGGTGATAAACAAAATTATCAACCCTATCGAACCACCTATTGTCGTTAACATTACAGCCTCTGTAAGAAATTGAAAAAGAATAAACGAATTCTTAGCACCCAACGATTTTTCAATACCAATAATATTGGTACGTTCTTTTACAGAAACGTACATGATATTAGCGATACTAAAACCTCCCACCAGAATAGAAAAACCTCCAATAATCAACCCGATTAATGAAAGCTGCTTAAAAAAGCCATCTAACCCCTCCGAGAGAATACTCACCTCATTCAATGCAAAATTCTGCTCCTGCAACGGATTCAACCTCCTTACAGAACGCATCACTCCTGTGAGCTCATCAATTAAAGCATCATTAGAAATCCCATCTTTAGCCCGCACCATAATTCTTGGGTCTAGTCGTGCATCTTCAGGATCTACCATCGAAGCTGCAAACCCCAATGTAAGGTGTGTTTCACGATCTACACTGGCATTAATCATACTCTCACCTTCACGCTCAAACACCCCTATGACTACAACTTTTCTCCCTGAAAGCTGAATACTTTTCCCAATAGGGTTAAACGAACCAAACAAGTCATATGCCGTCCTGTCTCCGAGTACACAAACAGCCCTTCCTGATTTAAAATCACTCTCTGAGAAATACCTCCCTTTTGCGATTTTAAAATTCCGAACTTTTGCAATCGCCTTAGACCCAGCGATAATCTTAGCACTCTCTACCCGGCTATTCTTAAACTCCAAGGTTCGTCTAAACTCAATCATGTAGGCACAAGCTTCTGCCAATTCAGACCGCTCTTCCACATCTTTCAACTCGCGTAGTTTTACATGCGGTCGATTGATATACCTCCACCAAGGATATTCGCTCCCTTCAAAACTCCAGGGCCATTTTTGCACAAAAACTACATTATTCCCCAACTGTTCTATAGATCCGCGTATACTTCGCTCCATAGAATCTACCAATGTAAACACAGATATAATTGCAAAAATTCCAATTGTAACTCCCAATAGAGACAAAAACGTTCTTAACCTGTTGGTTGTTAAGGCCTGAACAGCAAACACTACACTTTCTCCAAATAAGCGGAAATACAATCGCATGAATCAAAAGTAATTGTTCATTTTATGCCCCCAGAAAACATTATGATCAGGGGTAAAAAATACTGATCAACGGAGAGTATATTTTTAGGACGTAAGTGGTTGTCTGTAGGGCGTAGAATATCTATTTTTGCACGTTTACATTAAACAGGTATACAGTGAGTCAGAAAAAAATCAAAAACGCCTTAATCTCAGTATTTTACAAAGACAACTTAGCTCCAATAGTTAAAGCACTTGATGCACAGGGAGTAACCATTTATTCAACCGGAGGAACACAAAAGTTCATCGAAGAACAAGGAGTTTCTGTCCAAGCGGTTGAAGACCTGACTTCTTATCCTTCTATTTTAGGCGGTAGAGTTAAAACACTTCACCCTAAAGTTTTTGGTGGGATTCTTTCAAGAAGAGACAATTCATCTGACCAAGAAGAAGTCGCTAAATTTGAAATTCCGGATTTTGATTTAGTCATTGTAGACCTATACCCATTCGAAGAAACAGTAGCTTCAGGTGCCTCTGAAAGCGATATTATTGAAAAAATTGATATCGGTGGTATTTCACTCATCAGAGCTGCCGCTAAAAACTTTAAAGATGTGGTTATTGTTCCTTCACGCGATAAGTACGAAGAGTTCTTAACCATTCTTAATGAGCAAAATGGAGAAACTACGCTAGCACAGCGTAAAGCATTTGCAGGATACGCATTCCACATTTCTTCTCACTACGATTCTGCGATTTACAATTACTTCTCTCCTGAAGCAGAATTCTTAAAAGTAAGTGCTGGCAAGAAAAACGGATTGCGCTATGGAGAAAATCCTCATCAACAAGGTGCTTTTTATGGTGACTTAGAAGCTTTGTTTGACAAACTTCATGGTAAAGAACTTTCTTACAACAACTTATTAGATGTTGATGCTGCTGTTCAGCTAATGCGTGAGTTTACTACTGCTCCTACGTTTGCAATTTTGAAGCACAACAATGCTTGTGGTGTCGCTACCAGAGAAACAATTTTAGAAGCCTATGTTGATGCTTTGGCAGGTGATCCTGTTTCTGCATTTGGAGGAATTTTAATTGGTAACAGAGCAATTGATGAAGCTACGGCTACTGAGATTAATAAAATCTTCTGTGAAGTAGTTATTGCTCCCGAGTATACTCCTGAAGCACTTGAAATACTAAAAAGTAAAAAGAATCGTATCATACTTGTCCAAAAAGAAGTAGCTTTCCCAGAGACAAATGTGCGTACTGCTTTAAATGGCTTTTTAGTTCAGGACAAAGACAATGCTACTGAAGTTGCTGAACAGCTTAAATCGGTTACAAACATTGCACCTACTGCAGAAGAAATAGAAGATTTACTATTTGCCAATAAGTTGGTAAAACACACTAAATCGAATACGATTGTTCTGGCAAAAAACAAGCAGTTACTGGCAAGTGGAACAGGGCAAACTTCTCGTGTAGATGCTTTAAAACAAGCAATTGTAAAAGCAAAAGCATTCAACTTTGATTTGAACAATGCTGTAATGGCATCTGATGCATTTTTCCCATTTCCTGATTGTGTGGAAATTGCAGACAACGAAGGAATTCACGCGGTAATTCAACCCGGTGGTTCTATTAAAGATCAGGACTCAATTGATTATTGTAATGCACATGAAATGGCTATGGTATTTACCGGAACTCGCCATTTCAAACACTAAAATAGATACACGGAGAACGAGCACATGGGAATGTTTGATTTTTTCACACCTGAAATTGCCATTGACCTTGGTACGGCAAACACATTGATTATTCATAACGACAAAGTTGTTGTTGATGAACCTTCAATTGTGGCGCAAGACAGGGCATCGGGCAAGTTCATTGCCGTGGGTAAACAAGCACAAAAAATGCACGGTAAAACCCACGAGGACATTAAAACTATTCGTCCGCTAAAAGATGGTGTGATCGCAGACTTCCAAGCCGCTGAACATATGATTCGCGGCATGATCAAAATGATCAATCCAAAAAGAAGACTTTTTCAACCTTCTTATAAAATGGTGATCTGTATTCCTTCCGGAATTACTGAAGTTGAAAAACGTGCCGTCCGTGACTCTGCAGAACATGCAGGAGCAAAAGAAGTCTACTTAATTCATGAACCAATGGCCGCAGCTATTGGTATTGGCATTGACGTAGAAGAACCTATGGGAAACATGATTATTGACATAGGTGGTGGTACTTCTGAAATTGCCGTTATAGCTTTAGGAGGTATTGTTTGTGATAAATCTATCCGTGTTGCAGGTGATGAATTTACCAGTGACATTGAAGATTACATGCGCAGACAGCATAACATATTAATTGGTGAGCGCACGGCTGAGCGTATCAAAATTGAAGTTGGTGCTGCCATGATTGAATTGGAAAATCCACCGGAAGAATTTGCCGTTCACGGACGAGATTTGATGACAGGAATTCCAAAAGAAATTCATGTTTCCCATGTAGAAATCGCACACGCCTTAGATAAGTCTATTTCTAAAATTGAAGAAGCCATTTTAAGTGCTTTGGAAATGACACCTCCCGAATTATCGGCAGATATCTACAAAACCGGAATCTACCTTGCTGGTGGAGGATCTTTATTGCGTGGGCTGGATAAACGTATTTCGATGAAAACAAAGCTTCCGGTTCACGTTGCAGATGATCCACTTAGAGCTGTTGCACGAGGTACTGGAATTGCCCTTAAAAATGCTGACCGTTTCCAATTCCTGATTCGTTAATTTAATCGAGGAGAAAGTGAATGCGTAATTTAATTCAGTTAGTTCTACACTATCGGATAACACTGTTATTTATTGCGCTTGAAGCCATTGGCTTTATTTTGTTGGTGAACTACAATTCCCATCAAGAGATTTCTTTTCTAGCCTCAACAACTGAGATTTCAGGGAAGCTCAACCAGGAAGCTACTGAAGTTTCTGATTACTTTTCGCTCAAAGAAACCAATGAAATATTGGCAAATGAGAATGTTACACTCCGTAACATGATGCGGGAAAATTACCTTCAGGCAGGAGAGGGTTTTAAACAGTTTGTTGATACGAACTATATGCAACTCTACAACTATCGCGAAGCTAAAATTGTGAGTAGTACCGTAAACAAACGAAACAATTATGCCATTATCAACCGAGGAGCTAGCCATGGCATTAAAAAAGACATGGGAGTGATTAGCTCAAACGGAGTGCTTGGCATCGTAAAAGAAACTTCTTCTCATTTCGCTACCGTAATGACTGTTTTACACAGCAGAACTCAGGTATCTACTCGGTTTCAAAAAAATGCTTATTTCGGAATTTTAACCTGGCAGGGCTACGATCCTGAACATGCTACTTTAAATGACATACCTAGCCATGTTCAGCTTAAGGAAGGAGATACTTTGATTACGCGCGGTGCTTCTGGTATTTTTCCTGAAGGAACCCTTGTTGGAACAATTGAAAGTTGGGAAGAAGTTCCATCAACAAATTTTTACGAGATTAATGTAAAACTCTCTACAAATTTCAGGAACACTGAATATGTTTATGTTATTGACAATTTGCGCAAAGGAGAATTTATGCAGTTGCTAGAAAACACTGAGGAAGAAAATGCTAACTAGTATTCTTGAAAATAGCGTCCGTTTTATTGTTTTGGTACTCCTACAGGTGTTCATTCTAAATAACATCCAAATGAGTAGCTTCCTTAGCCCTTATTTGTACGTTTTGTTTATTCTAAGCCTCCCCATCGATACGCCTAGAGGTTTAACATTAATCTTGGGCTTTGTTACAGGCTTTACCATTGATGTTTTTACCCGAACTCCGGGGATGCACACCATGGCCTCAACTCTACTAGCCTACATGCGCCCCATTATTCTACGCTTCATCGAACCTCGCGAAGGTTATGAATTGGGTATGCAGGCATCTTTAAAGCAGTTTGGTATCACATGGTATTTAGGGTATGCTTCAATTCTTGTTTTTATCCACCATTTTACCTTGTTTCTAGTTGAGGCTTTTCGATTTCAGGAACTCGGATACATATTGGCCAAAGCTATGATGAGTACAATTTTCACCCTGATACTTATTTTTATTGTTCAACTACTTAGCAGTAACCGGAGGATTATCGATTGAAAAATTATGAAGGAAGAAAACTGGTCATCATTGCCATCTTTACGGTAATTGCCCTTGTTTTTATCGTTCGGCTATTTTACATCCAGGTTATAGATGATTCATACAAAGAGTCTGCTCAAAACCAAGCTTTACGACACATTGTACAATATCCTTCAAGGGGCATTGTATATGACCGAAATGGCAAGTTGTTGGTCTACAATGAGGCTGCATATGACTTAATGGTGATCCCAAGGCAAGTTACAACAACGTTTGACACACTTTCTTTCTGCGAATTAATAGGTATTGATACAACACAATTTACAACCCGACTAAAAGAAGCAAAAGAATACTCGCTCTACAAAGCTTCTGAATTTGAAAAGCAAATTCCTGCCAATGAATGGGCTGGTATCTCAGAGAAACTCTTCAAATATCCAGGGTTTTATGGCCAAAAGCGTACACTTAGACGCTACCCTGAACCTATTGCTTCACACGTATTAGGTTATGTTGGAGAAGTTGATCCTTCTACATTAGAAAAAGACAACTATTACCGCAAAGGAGATTATGTTGGAATTAACGGAATTGAGAAGTCTTATGAGCAATACTTACGCGGGACCAGAGGTGTAAAAGTTTATCTGGTTGATGTGCACAATACAATTAAA
>CERC01066302.1_pt1 | contig 18377 bp, 16 predicted proteins | sample 530921 | NCBI WGS metagenome assembly CERC01 (sample SAMEA2621099, study PRJEB7988) | marine metagenome | isolation source: saline water (ENVO:00002010), including
TAGACGTATTGGTCAACAATGCCGGAATTACTCGCGATGGATTGTTAATGCGTATGTCTGAAGAAAACTGGGATGAAGTAATTCAAACCAACTTAAAATCTGCTTTTAACATGATGAAAGCGGTTCAAAGAACCATGCTGAAACAACGAAGCGGATCAATCGTCAACATGAGTTCTGTTGTTGGTGTGAAAGGAAATGCTGGTCAAGCCAATTATGCCGCTTCAAAAGCAGGATTGATTGGTTTTTCTAAATCAGTGGCTTTGGAATTGGGTTCTAGAAACATTCGTTCGAATGTGGTAGCTCCGGGTTTCATCGAAACTGAAATGACAGAAGTATTGGACGAAAAAACAGTTCAAGGCTGGAGAGATGCAATTCCATTAAAAAGAGGTGGAACACCAGATGATGTTGCCAATTTAACGTTATTTTTAGCGTCTGATCTTTCAGCGTATATTACCGGACAGGTAATTAACGTTGATGGAGGGATGCTAACCTGATAATGACTGAAGGAACCATTAAATATTTAATCTTAGTTCCAATGTGTATAGCCCTGTCTGGGTTATACACATTTTTGCTTTACAAAGGAGCACAGAAGAAATACGACCTATCGAAGCCCATTTTTATGACGTTGATGGGATTGCGTTTTCTAGCCGTATTTCTCGTAATGTTTTTAGTGCTCGATCCACTGATCAAGTCGATCCAAAAAGAAATTCGAAAACCCATTTTAACCCTGGCGGTAGACCAGTCTGAGTCTATTGCCCAAATTACTTCACCGGAAGAACGCGAACAGTTTGCAAACAGTTATGCCGCGTTAAAAAATGAACTCTCTCAACACTACGATGTTGTAGAATATGCCTTTGGCGATGGAATTGCGACCAACCCAGATTCTTTAGCGTATAACGGAAAGCAAACCAATTTTCAACCGCTATTTAAAACCATTGGTTCCTCATTTTCTGGCGATCATTATGCTGGAACAGTCATCTTTTCTGACGGACGTTTTAACAGAGGTGTAAATCCGCTTTATAGCAAAACACTTCCCGGACAGTTTCTTTCAACGGTTTTAGTTGGAGATACCACTCAATTTCCGGATGTTTTTCTGAAAGAAGTACGCACTAACGATATTGTCTTTCTGGGCAATGATTTTCCGGTAACAGTTGGTGTAGGAGCAGAAAACCTACAAACGCAACAATTGCTTTTATCCATCAGTAAAAATGGGAATACGGTTGCCGAACAAAAGCTCAATGTTGGTGGAGAAAACCAATACGTAGAACACAACTTTTTTCTGGAAGCGAAAACTCCGGGCTTGCAACAATACGAAGTGAAAATTGCAACATTCAATGGAGAGCGCATTGTGCAAAACAACCAGCAAACCTTTTACATCGATGTTATTGATGACCAGAGTAAAGTGCTGATTTTAGCCGCAGCTCCACATCCTGATATTCGCTTTTTGAAAAGCACTTTAAGCCAGAAAAAACAATACAACGTTGAAGTGGCTATAGCCGATGATTTTAAAGGTTCTTTTGATGCGTTTAACTTGGTGATTACGCACAACTTGCCAAATCAAAACTTGAACCTGTTTAGCCAATTGTTGAACAGTAACATTCCTTACTTCGCAATTGTAGGACCTAAGACCAATTTGCCTTTGTTGAACCAGTCTGCGGCAGAGGTGAAAATTATGACCAGAGGAGATCAATCCAATACGGTAAGAGCGGCTTACGATAAAGCATTTTCATTGTTTCAGTTGGAAAATGGCTCCTTTGAAATGTTCAGTGAATTTCCTCCTTTGGTAGCGCCTTTTGGTGAAGTACGTTTCCCGGGAATTCGTTGTTTAAACCAACAAGTAGGAGCAGTAAACAGTGGCATTCCATTGTTAGGATTTGAAGATGGAGACCGTAAATCCGGATGGTTATTGGCCAATGGCATTTGGCAATGGGGATTGTATGAAGGAGCTTTGGAAAGAGAAGAAAAACTTTCTGAAGAACTGATTTTGAAAAGTGTTCAATACTTGATTCTCCGCGAAGAGAAAAAACGCCTTAAGCTAGATTTCAGTCCTTCGTATTGGGAAAACGAGCGCATTACGCTACGTGCAGAAGTCTACAATAAAGCCTATCAACGCGTAAACGATCAACCGGTAGCTTTGGTGTTGGAAAACGAAAACAACGAAAAGTTTGATTACGCATTTCAGCCGCGTGGAGAGCAGTACTTTTTAGATTTAGGATTCCTCACTCCCGGAAAATACAGCATGGCTGTTTCGACTACATTAGATGGTGAAACACTTTCGGATTCAGGGAGTTTTGTGGTGAAAGAATTGTCGTTGGAGAGTAATGTTAGTTATGCCGATCAACAATTGATGTACCAGTTAGCGGAACGCAACAACGGGAAATTCTACTTTGCCAATCAGTTGAACCAATTGCAAACCGATCTGATCAATACGGAAGCAGCAACGCCTATTTCAAGCATTACGGAAACCTATCAAAGCATCATTTCATGGAAATGGTTGTTGGCCATTGCACTCGCTTTATTTGCTGTAGAATGGTTTCTGAGAAAACGTTTCGGAGCGTATTAATACGTTGCAGTAAACGTTTCTTTTCGTCCGGCAAAATTCAAAACCAATTTATCAGATCCAGTGTATTGCAAAGTGCTCAAATCAATTTTGTATTGCTGAGTTAACAAAGCTCTGCATCGATCATCGTGTGCATCATGGCGCAATTGTACATCTAGTTGTGGAGGCATTGATTCTTTGTAAGCACCATTGTGCACCAACACAAAATCGTGTTCGCGACAGCCGCCACCATAAGAAATGGTCAACACAAGAAAGTTCTTGATTTGCTCAATTTTCTGAATGTTAAAAGCATCAGTTTCTGCTCTGATATCAGCTGTTTCATCCAGTTGAACCGGAATGGTGATCGCTTCGTCTAAATAAGCTTGTTTAGGATTGGGTGCGGTTGTTATTACTTCTTCTTCAACAGGAGTTGTTGTAGCCGTTTCTTTTGCCTTACAACCAATAAGTGCAACGCCAATTACTAAAGGGAGAATGTATTGTTTCATCATTTTTCGTTGAGCATTTTTTCCAAAGCTTGCATTTCATCTCTCAGTCGAGCAGCTTCGATAAAGTCCATTTCGCGCGAAGCCTTTTTCATCTTGCGTTCGGTTTCGTCTTTCATCTTCTTCAATTGATCCTTGTTCATATATTGTACCAAAGGATCAGCAGCCATCGCAGCCTCTTCGTTAGAAACGTATGGATTGTCTTTTTTGCTTTTGCGCAGACTTTCAGAAATACTGGTTTGTTCCAGAATGGCCTCTTTCGATTTGTTAAGCGGAGTAGGTTTAATGCCGTGTTCTTCGTTATAACGCATCTGTTTTACCCTTCTGCGTTCCGTTTCGTCTATGGTGCGCTGCATCGATTTGGTAATGGAATCTGCATACATAATTACCTTACCGTTTACGTTACGTGCAGCTCTACCAGCCGTTTGCGTCATACTGGTTTCAGAACGTAAAAAACCTTCTTTATCAGCATCTAAAATGGCAACCAAAGAAACTTCTGGTAGATCTAATCCTTCACGCAAAAGGTTGATTCCAATCAATACATCGTAAACACCAAGGCGTAAATCGCGCATAATTTCAACGCGTTCCAAAGTGTCAATATCAGAGTGAATGTAAGCACACTTGATTCCCATTTTTCCAAAATATTTGGCGAGTTCTTCTGCCATTCTTTTGGTCAATGTTGTTACCAAAACACGCTCTTCAATTTCAATGCGGTTATGAATTTCTTCCAACAAATCATCTACCTGATTAGAAACCGGGCGTACTTCAATAATGGGGTCTAATAATCCGGTAGGACGAATGACTTGCTCAGCAAAAACACCTTCAGATTTTTTCAATTCATATTCAGCAGGTGTGGCACTCACAAAAATGGTTTGATTGAGTATTCCTTCAAATTCTTCAAACTTTAACGGACGGTTATCCATTGCAGAAGGAAGACGGAAACCGTATTCAACCAAATTGGTTTTTCGAGCGCGATCACCACCATACATCGCACGGATTTGAGGAATGGTTACATGACTTTCATCAATCACCAAAAGAAAGTCATCGGGGAAGTAATCAAGCAAGCAGAAAGGACGATCACCAGGATTTCTACGGTCAAAATAGCGCGAGTAATTCTCAATGCCTGAGCAATACCCCAATTCGCGCATCATTTCCAAATCGTAATTGGTACGTTCGTCCAAACGTTTAGCTTCCAATGGTTTTCCTACTTCGCGGAAATAATCGACTTGTTTTACCAAGTCTTCCCCAATTTCATACACGGCTCTTTTTGTAGCTTCTTTGGTGGTAACAAAGATGTTGGCCGGATAAATCCGTACACTGTCAAACACATCAATACGCGATCCACTAATGGGGTCAATCGATTCAATGCTTTCAATTTCATCGCCCCAGAAACTAATGCGGAAAGCATGATCAGCATAAGCCAAGTAAACATCAATAGTGTCGCCTTTTACACGGAAATTCCCACGGTTAAATTCTACCGATGAACGCGAATACAATGCATCAACCAAACGGTGCAATAGTTGGTTTCTGTTGATCACCTGACCGGTCATAATTTCGATTACATTCTCATTAAAATCGGCAGGATTTCCAATACCGTAAATGCAAGAAACTGAAGCGACTACAATTACATCGCGTCTGCCTGAAAGCAGAGATGAGGTCGCTGAAAGTCGAAGTTTCTCTATTTCATCATTGATCGAAAGGTCTTTTTCAATGTAAGTATCAGAAGTTGGAATGTAGGCTTCCGGTTGGTAGTAATCGTAGTAAGAAACAAAATATTCAACCCTGTTTTCGGGAAAGAATTGCTTGAATTCTCCATAGAGCTGAGCGGCCAATGTTTTGTTGTGACTCAAGATCAAAGTAGGTTTTTGAGTACGCTCAATAACGTTTGCTACGCTAAAGGTTTTCCCAGATCCTGTAACTCCTAGAAGTACCTGATTATTGATCCCATCATTCACACCTTCAACCAATTGTTGAATGGCTGTAGGTTGATCTCCTGTGGGCGAATATTCTGAAACAATTTTAAAATCCATGTGTATAATTGCCTAAATTAGGTCTTTCAATAAAACGGTTCAAAATGACGGTAATAAAGAAGCTAGTAGGGTATTTGAACTTTTTCAAATTCTTCGGAAAGAAATCAGAAAAAAATTTAAACCTCAGGTTCATGCATGGTATCAACCGCATTTCAATCTTTATGTTCTTGATCTGCGTGATTTATATGTTGGTTAAATTCGTTTTTTGATTTGGTAACCAAAGACAAATTTCGGAAATTACCCTTGAGTGATCGCTATAGGTGTTTAACCAATTACGGTAAGTTCTTAATAGCTCGTTATCACGGTAGTTATGTTGTAAGGCTTTATCAAATTGAAGACTATTATGTTGAAGTTTGGTTGCGTATCGGATTGGAGCAAATCCAGTGGATTGAAACAATTAATGAAGAAAGGCAACTTGAAGTCTATTTAGATCGTATAAGTTTAAAAATAAAATGAAAAATCTCCTGTTTATACTGTTTTCATTTTTGGCATTATCTGGCAGTGCTCAACACTTTACTATGCGTAGGGCAGAGTTGGTAGAAGAGGCCAATAGTCACATTCGTAATATTAAAAATGGCGTGGTTTTGGTGCGCTTGCATACACAAGAAAACAAGATCAAACATTTTTTAAAGTACGATAATTATGAAGCTGCTCAAGCTGTAAGGAGAGAGCAGGTTGAAAAGAACAAAGCCATTTTTACGGCTTTTAAAGAAGTGTTTGATTTTACCAAACTTTACTTTTTTTACAGTCATCATAGTGCACAAGTAAAAGAAGGCGATTTTTCAACGGGCTTTTTGTTGAACGATGCAATGGAAGAAGATCCAAGAGTATTTCTTCCTGAAGGAGTTCCTGTTTACATTATTGATGTTGGGGATGTGTACTTTGATAACTTCGGTACACACATGAAAGGAATGGTGGTAATGAACCAACAGTTCGAGCCATTGGAAAATCCTTTTCCTTACTACATTAGAAAACGTTCAGGTTTAAAGATATTAGAGCGAAGCGATGTAGACATGGTAGCCAAACTCAACGAAAATTTGCACGAATTTTACCAGTCTTACTGATTCCAGATTTTCCAGCTTTCTTCTGCCTGACCAACCAACATTTTATAACCATTCATGGCTTTAGCACCTTGTTGTAAAGCACCTTTCATAAAAGAAGTTTCTTCTGGGTTATAAATTAAATCGTAAAAAAACTGATTTGAGCTGACCTTTGAAAAATTAAGGGGAAGTACCTCTTCAACCTTTGGATAAGTACCTATTGGCGTTGTGTTAATTACCAAATCAAACTGATCAATTTGTTCATTAAACTGTGCATAATCCAATTGGTTTTCAAGTGGAGATCGACTTACTGATAGAAAAGGAATCTTGAGTTGTGATAAGGCATATTGAATGGCTTGTGCAGCTCCACCTGTACCTAAAATGGCAGCTTGTTTAAAAGCTTGATGTGGAAGTGTGTTCGAAAACCCAATCCAGTCAGAATTATGACCAATCTTCTTTCCCTCCTTAAACTGAATAACATTCACTGCTCCTATGGCTTTTGCATGTGGAGAGAGTTCGTCTAGAAAAGGAATAACAGCCTTTTTATAGGGAATGGTAACGTTCAAGCCTGAGATACTTTGGCTATCGGTAAGCGAAGGAAAAGCATCTATACTTTCCAATTCAAAGTTGGAATAAATAGCATCGGAAATGCCTTCATGCTGAAATTTATCAGCAAAATAACGTGCAGAGAAACTATGGGACAGCGGATATCCGATTAGCCCGAAAGTTCTCATTGTTAAACTTGTGAACGTTTGCGGTTAACACGCTCTAATGAAGCAATTAATAAAAAGCCTAGAACCATCAAGGCAATTGCCCAAACCACGTAGCTTTCTCCTGGAAAATCCATAGGGAGTACACTTTCCTGAAGAAAAGGAACTTCTTCTCCATGTGAATTTGTACGGAATTGGGTTGTGATTTTCCATGGCCAAACTTTGTTCAAAGAGCCAATCATGAAACCGGTTAACAAAGCAACTGTAAGGTCGTGAAAACGCTTAAACATCCACGAAAGCAAATGAGAGAATGAAATCAATCCGGTAGCACAACCCAAAGCAAAAGTGACAAGAACCTTAATGTCAAAGGCACTAATAGAGTCGAGGATGAATCTGTATTTTCCCATGAGGAGCAAAATGAAACTACCTGAAATACCGGGTAAAATCATCGCACAAATGGCGATGGCTCCTGAAAGGAAAACAAACCCTAGTGATTCTGATGTTTCAGCTGGAGCCGCAATGGTAATGTAATAGGCAATGGCCGTTCCTGCAATTAGCGCAATGATAGTTCCTGCATTCCATTTTCTAATCTTAGCTCCAATGGTAATGCATGAGGCTACAATTAACCCAAAGAAAAAAGACCACAATTGAACGGGATACTCTTCAAGTAGAAAAGTAATTAATTTGGCAAGAGAGAGAATGCTCACAAATATTCCTGCAAATAATGCTACAAGAAAGTTGCCGTTAATTTTTTTCCAGAATGCACCAATGCCTTCTTTAAAAAGCAGTTGAAGAGCATTTAAATCAATTGACTTTAATGAAGTAATGAACTCTTCATAGATGCCAGAGATAAATGCAATTGTACCTCCAGATACTCCCGGAACAACATCAGCAGCTCCCATTCCAAGACCCTTTAGGCCAATGAAAATGTAATCTTTGATCTTACGCGCCATGCGGTGATTTAGTAAATATTAAGCGACTTGTCGATTTCGTTTGCCCATGATAAAATACCACCGTTTAGGTTGTAAAGGTTATCATAGCCATGCTCGCGTTCCAATAAATCAATTACAGTTGCAGAACGCTGTCCGCTACGGCAATGTACAATGACAGGAACATCTTTTGGAATTTCGTCAAGGTGCTCTAATACTTCACCCATTGGAATGTGAAAATCAGTGAATTTGGCAATTTCACGCTCGTGATCTTCACGAACATCCAATACTTTAATATTTTCTTTATTGTCAAGCTTTTCTTTAAGCTCAGTAACAGATACGGCTTTCATAAGTCTAGGATTCTAGGATTGTGTCTTAGCTAAATTTTTTGATGATTTCGTCAGGAAGGCAATTGAAGAAAGTATCTCCTCTTAAGCCTAAACGCAACGTTTCTAATGGAATAACTTCACTTGAAGCAATGTTTCCAAGATTTACATTAGCACCAAATTTATTGATAAAATAAACTTGTTGACCTTTAATAGGAGCTTCCCAAATAATGTTGTCCGTTCCTACTTCGTTACTAATGTGATCAATCATTTCTTTCTTAGCAGAACCTGATGAATCGTAAATACCGATTGTACCACTTTCACGTGCTTCAGCAATAACTTTCCAAGATCCAGCTTGAAGTTCTGTGGTCATTTTATTGATCCACTCTTCATCAGATAAAACCACATCTGAACTTTTAGAACCTACTTCAGAAAGTACGGTTACTTGCTCAGATAATTTTTCGATGAATTTCAATTTTTCATCTTGTGGTAAGTGAATACAACCGTCAGAAACTTCTGCTACATCAAGTTTTAAATCGTCTAAAAGTTTTCTGTACTCATCAAACAAACCGCGTGCAACAAACACTTCGAAAAGTGTTCCACCTAGGTAACACTTAATATTTGCTTCGCGATAAAGAGCGAGTTTAACTTTTAAATTTTTTGTGAGGTAAGAAGTACCAAAACCAAACTTTACTAAGTCGATTAAATGACCACAAGAGTCAATTACGTATTCGGTTTGGGTATTACTTAACCCTTTATCCATCATCATGGTTAGACCTCTTTGACGAGGTTTTTGTGTTCTTTCTGGAAGATAAGGAAGCTCGAAATTCATGAGTTTTATTTGTGCTTTTCGATCAGGTCCAGAACAGATTCGAAACTAAGTGCCTCTGGGTAATAAGAGATAAGCTCGTGAAGATTATCTGTATCTAATTCTAGCCCTTGAGCCAAATAGTCTAAAGCGTCTTGCTCCTGACCATTCTTCAATAAATAGGCAGCAAATCTATAATAAATTTCAGACTGGTCGGGGTGCTTTTCCAATCCGGTTTCAATAACATCATTGGCTTCGTCAATCAAGTCGTTATCAAACAGGATTTCAGAGTAGTTTAAATAAACATCATGTTTATCATAATTAAATGCTATCACCTTTTCATACGACTCAATGGCCTCATCAATAAAGCCAGCTTTGCCTTGTAAATCAGCAAGGGCTAACCAAGATTCAGCATTTTCTTTGTCGATAGAAATGGCTTTTTTAGCCAGAGATAAACTTTCAAACAAACGACCGTCTTCATCCGCAATTACAGCCAAACCAAGCCATGCACTCGCCATGTTGGGATCGCTATCAACTGCTTTTTTATAGTACTTCTCAGCATTGCGGTAATCGTGCAATTTCTCGAAGCATTCGCCAATGTAGTAATACGTCACCGAATCAATTAGCTCATATTCCAAAGATTCGTGCAAGACTACAATCGCTTGGTCGTAATTTTCTGCACGGATATAGGCCAAAGCCATTGAGAAATAAGCTGAAGCAAAATCTTCTTTAATCACAATCGCATAATCATAAGCCTCAACAGCTTTTTCATTCATGTCGAGCTTAGAGTATGCATTCCCTAAATTGAACCAAGCATGGTGCGAATAAGGGTTCTCATCGATGTGTTGCAAGAAGAAATCAACAGCGTCTATGTCTCTTTCTGACTGATCTAAACAGAAAGCCAATTCATAAAGCGCATCGTCATTTTCTGGATTACGTTCAAGCGCCATTTGCAAATAGCGGATGGCACTTTTATAATCAACTAAAGATTGATATTCAAAAGCAAGGCTCAATAAAATTTCATCCTTATCATTATCATCAGAAATCTCTAGTGTGTATTTAAGGGTGTCAATTGCTTTTTGGATTTCTCCCAATTGACTGAAAATACTAGCCTTTGTAAGAAATAAATCAGTGTTGAATTTTTCAAACAATTCAACACCAGCTAACAATTCCAAAGCTTCATCACCTCTGCCAACAGTAGCAAGAAGCTCAGCTTCACGAATGGAAAGTTCATGCGTTCCAGGGTGCTGCGTACGCGCTAATGAAAGTACTTCAAAAGCTTTTGTACTGTTTCGCTCTTCCATGTAGTAATCGAGAATGTCTTCAAACTCTTCAACATCAAAGAAGAAACTTTGACCTTGTTCCATCATTCTTTCGTAGCGGTCTACTAGGGTCTTAGTATCATTTCCTTCAAAGAAAGGATCAAGAAAATCATCCATATTCATTTGCAAAGGTAATTGGTACATATCAAATTTAACGAAAACCCACCCTAGGAATTTTTATAGATTTAAGACTTATTCACAATTCTTTCAACAATTGGAAATCGAGTAAGTAGACCTCTGCCTACAGAGGTGGAATAAATTATATTTGCGGTCAAATGCATAAAACACCCTGTAGATGACATTAATTAAATCAATATCGGGCATTCGAGGAACGATTGGAGGGGAGCCCGGAGAAGGATTAACTCCGCCAGATATCGTGAAATTTACAGCAGCTTTTGGTTCATGGATTAAGCGTGCTAGCGAAGTAAATCGACCTAAAATAGTTATTGGTCGTGATGCGCGCATTTCCGGAGATATGGTTTGTCATTTAGTTGTGGGAACCCTTCAGGGATTGGGCATTGATGTAGTTGATCTTGGGTTGTCTACAACTCCAACGGTTGAAGTGGCTGTTCCAGGTGAAAATGCTCAAGCAGGAATCATTTTAACAGCGAGTCATAATCCCAAACAATGGAATGCCTTAAAGCTGTTGAATGCAAAGGGTGAATTTATTTCAGGAGAAGATGGTGCTGAGGTTTTACGCATGGCTGATGCTGGAGAATTTTCGTTTGCAGATGTAGATGAATTAGGTACGTATACAGAAGACGATAGTTGGTTAGATAAACACATTCAGGCTGTTTTAGATTTGCCTTTGGTAGATGTTGAAGCCATTCGCGCTAAACAGTTTAAAGTAGCAGTAGATGCTGTGCACTCTACAGGTGGAATTTTTGTTCCGGCTTTACTGAAAAGGTTAGGTGTGGCAGAGGTCGTAGAGTTGTATTGCGAACCTACAGGACATTTCCCACACAACCCTGAGCCTTTACCCGAAAACCTTACGGCTATTGCTGAGACTGTTCAACACGAGCAATGTGATTTGGGAATTGTAGTTGACCCAGATGTAGATCGTTTGGCATTGGTTTGTGAAGACGGTAGCATGTTTGGTGAAGAGTATACCCTAGTTGCGGTTGCTGATTATGTATTGGCGAATACTCCCGGAAATACGGTAAGTAACCTTTCTTCTACCAGAGCTCTACGCGATGTTACCGAAAAGCACGGTCAAACTTATGCAGCAGCAGCTGTAGGTGAAGTGAATGTGGTAACACAAATGAAAACTGTGAATGCAGTTATTGGAGGTGAAGGAAATGGAGGAGTAATCTATCCTGAATTACATTACGGTAGAGATGCCTTGGTAGGGATTGCACTTTTCTTAACGCATTTGGCTAAATCAGATCAAACAGCAACGGCTTTAAAAGCTTCGTATCCAACTTACCACATCTCTAAAAATAAGATTGAATTGACTCCTGAAATTGATGTGGATAAAATTCTTGTAGCCATGAAGGACAAGTACGAGAACTATCCTGTGAATACCATTGACGGAGTAAAAATAGATTTTGAAGCAGAATGGGTGCATTTGAGAAAATCAAATACAGAACCTATTATTCGTATTTATACAGAAAGTAAAAATGAGGAAAGTGCAACTGCACTTGCTCAGCGCATCATGTCTGAAATTAAGGCATTGAATTAACCGTTTTTTATTGATTGTTGAAGATGAAAGTATACCTAGACAACGCAGCAACCACTCCACTGGCTGAAGAAGTTTTTGAAGCGATGGCTCCCGTGCTAAAGACCACGTTTGGAAACCCATCGTCTACACATTCTTACGGACGAGAGGTAAGAGGGTTGGTAGAAACCGCCAGAAGGTCAATTGCTAAAATGTTGAACGTTACTCCCGGTGAAATTACCTTTACTTCGGGTGGAACAGAAGCTGATAACATGGCGATTAAAGGTGCTGTTCACGATTTAGGCGTAAAAACGATCATTACTTCAACCATTGAGCACCATGCTGTTTTGCATACCGTAGAAGAGTTGGAAAAAGAAGGGGTAAAAGTACACTATGTGCAATTGGATGCAGACGGAGCGGTAGACCTCAATGATCTAGAAAAAGCACTTCAGGAAAATGAAAATTGTCTGGTAAGTTTAATGCACGCGAACAATGAAGTTGGAAACCTTTTACCACTTGAAAAAGTAGGGGAAATGTGTCGTCAATACGGAGCTTATTTCCATTCAGATACTGTGCAGACTATGGGACATTATCCATTCGATTTACAAGAAATTCCAGTAGACTTTATTACCGGAGCAGCACATAAATTTCACGGACCTAAAGGAATTGGTTTCCTCTACATCAACAAGCGATTGAAAATTCAACCGTTGATTCATGGAGGTTCACAAGAGCGCAGCATGCGTGCTGGTACTGAAAATGTATACGGCATTGTAGGCTTGGCAAAAGCATTGGAATTGTGCAACGAAGAAATCGAAGAACACAAAACTTCTATTTCAGGAATTAAACAATACATGATTGGAGCTTTAAAAACAGCTCTGCCAGAAGTAGCTTTTAATGGAAAAAGTGCTTCGGAAAATGAATCGCTTTACACGGTGTTGAGCGTATCGCTTCCACCAACGGATAAAGCGGGAATGTTGTTGTTTAACTTGGACATTAAAGGTGTAGCCTGTTCCGGAGGGAGTGCTTGCAGTTCAGGTTCTAACTTAGGATCACATGTCTTAAGAGGAATTCAAGCTAAAGCTGATCGTCCTTCGGTACGTTTTTCGTTTAGCCGATACACGACCAAAGAAGACGTGGATTATGCTGTTCAATGTTTAAAAGATATTTACACCATTCAATAAAAAACTGAATAACCATTTTGAAAGTCACATTTTTAGGTACAGGTACTTCTCAAGGCATTCCGGTCATAGCATGTCCGTGTGAGGTTTGTCAATCTACAAATCCCAAAGACAAACGCCTTAGAACCTCAGTACTGATAGAAGTGGACGGAAAAAACTTTGTAGTCGATACCGGTCCCGATTTTCGTCAGCAAATGTTGCGCGAGAATGTGACAAAGATGGATGCTGTATTAATGACCCACGAGCACAAGGATCACATTGCTGGAATGGATGATGTCCGTGCGTTTAATTTTATTCAGCGAAAAGACATGGAGGTGTATGCTTCTGAAAGGGTGCAAACGGCCATTAAAAGAGAGTTTTATTATGCTTTTGAAGCAGTAAAATATCCAGGCGTTCCTCAAATCAAGTTGGAAACCATAACCAACACACCTTTTGAAGTAGAAGGTGTCAAGGTTATTCCGATTGAGGTGATGCATTACAAATTACCTGTTTTTGGCTTTCGTATCAAAGACTTTACCTATATCACCGATGCGAATTACATTGCTGAAGAAGAAAAGGAAAAAATCAAAGGGTCAAAGGTTTTAGTGGTGAATGCATTGCGAAAAGAAAGTCACATTTCTCACTTTACTTTAGACCAAGCATTGGAACTCATTGATGAATTAAAGCCAGAAAGAGCATACTTAACGCACTTAAGTCATCAAATGGGATTGCACGATGAAGTAGAAAAAGCATTGCCTGAAGGTGTTTTTGTAGCTTACGACACGCTTAAGATTTCGATTTAATTACCTTTGGAAAATGCTCTCGAAGAAAGCAAAATACGCCATTAACGCCCTCGTTTATCTCGCCAAAAATAAAGAGGATGGTCCCATTCTGATTGGAACCATTGCTGACTCTGAGAACATTCCGCAAAAATTTCTGGAAGCCATTTTGCTAGACCTTAAAAATGCGGGTATTGTGAACAGCAGAAGAGGTCGTTCAGGCGGATATTATTTGTTGAAACCTCCTGTTGAGGTCAACATGGCAGATGTCATGCGTTTGATGGATGGCCCAATAGCCTTTCTTCCTTGTGTAACGTACAAATATTATGAGCGTTGCGAAGAATGTAAAGACGAAGAAACGTGTGGAATTAGAGATGTGTTCTTGCAAGTACGTAACCAAACGGTGAATTTGCTGAAAGACGCCACTCTAGAGGAAATCATCAACCGGGAAGTGAACTTGTCCAATCCCGGTAACGAAAAGGAGTAAAATTACCCCTTAACAATTCCTAGTACTTTTCCTTTTAAAGTCTTCCCGATCATTGGATTGTTCAACGATTTAGAATTCCAGGTCTTTTTCTCCGGAGTCCAGTTTACATCTGGATCAAAATAAACCAAGTTAGCAGCTGCACCTTCTTCAATGGTTACAAGAGTTAATCCCAATAATTTTCTAGGATTTACAGCCAAACAGTTGACAATTTGATCGAGCGATAATTTGCCGGTTAAATGTTCAAACAACAAAGCCGCTGTAGTCTCTAAACTACTTATCCCAAAATCAGCATGATCAAACTCACAAGCTTTGTTTTCAATGTTTTCCGGACAGTGATCTGAGGTAATGGCATCTATTGTTCCGTCTTTGATCCCTTCAATTAATGCATCCACATCTGCTTGTGTGCGCAGTGGAGGATTGGTTTTGAAATTGGTATCAAATTCTGTCAATTCTTCATCGGTGAACACCAGATTGTGTACAGCAACATCGCAAGTAACTTGCATGCCTTTTTGTTTGGCAGCACGAATTAATTCTACCGATTTAGCGGTACTTATTGTTGAAAAGTGGATGCGAGCTTCACAATATTCAGCAATGAATAAATCGCGCGAAATCATTACTTCTTCAGCCAATGCAGGAATACCTTTCAAACCGAGCATGGTGCTCACTTTTCCTTCGTTCATTTTTCCACCGTGACTGATCGATTCGTCATTCGGAAAAGAAAGAATCAATCCATTGAAATTTTTCGTGTAAAGCAAAGCTCTGCGTAACAAGTCAGCATTTTGGATTCCGATTTTTTCATCGGTAAAAGCCACGGCACCGTTGAGGTGCATGTCATACATTTCAGAGATGTTTTCACCTTTTAAGCCTTCGCTCATAGCACCAACCGGGTGAAAATCGATGGGGTCGTTTTTGACTTGCTTGGTAATGTATTGAATCAGCGATTTACTATCGATTACAGGTTCTGTTTTTGGCGATAAAGCCACTCCGGTAAAACCTCCGGCAGCTGCTGCATTAGCTACGGTAGTTAAATCTTCTTTGTGTTCCAATCCAGGATCACAAGCGCGAACGTGAAGGTCAAAAAAACCGGGCGCTACATGCAAGTTAGGAGAAGTAATCACTTCAGCTCCTTCAGTGGAAATCGTATTTCCTATTGCTGTAATTACATGGTCTTCGATACGAATATCGATGCGTTGATTGTGAAATTTATTTCCGGGGTGAATGAGTAGTGCGTTTTGTAATACCACGTCCATAGCCATTTATTTCAAAAACCGTATCAAAAGTATTTCAATTAAAACAAAGAGAAGAGCTCCAACCAACATCCATTTCCAAAGTGGTGTTCCTTCACTAATGGAAGCCAGCGTAGAAGCCATGTTTTCATATGATTCTGTTACCAAATCGATGTCTAATCCTTTAGCAGCAATTTCTGCTTCAAGTTCATCGGAAGAATATGTTGCTGGATTAGATTCTTTTCGATTGTAGTTCAGTGCAATAGGTTGAGTGAATGAAGTGTTTTCTTCATTGGTAATGCGGTAAAACCCTGCTTTCTCTATGGAATTGTCCAATACCAAAGCTGGTTGGTTTTGGTAGGGTCTGTACTCCGGAATTACATCAAAACCAGAGGTATCCGTTGATTGAATGTGATAAATACGTTCTGTTGTAGCGCTTGTGTTTTCTTTAAGCAATACGTGACTTTCATTGCCCAATGTATAATATACAGCTCCACGTTTTAGACTGTAAAGCCCCATGTTAAGCAGCGTAGGAACAAACAAAGGATGTTTTGGGAAAGAAGAAACTTCTTCATCCAAAGGAATTGAAAAAGCATAAAAATGTCCTTTCCCAATGGTGTAATCAACCAAAATAGGACTGTTGTCAGGAAGTGATAATACCGTTAATCCTGTTGATTTGAAAGAGACTGATAATGGATAATAGCCCAACACTTCAGGGGTATTCAAGTTCTTCGGAACGGCAGCAAAAACACCATCAAACAATTCGTGGTTCAAGTTGGGACGAGAGAGGTTCAGTTGAACCGTTTTAAATTCTTGAAGTTTTGCAGCATTAAATGTGCTGAGCAAATTGTTGTATTTGCTGGGAGCAGGATTTTGAGAAGGGAAAAAAGTAACATTTCCACCACTCTCAATAAATGTATTCAATTGTCCAATCAAACCCGAGCTTAATTGAGTTAGGTTAGAAAGTACAATTAGCTGTTGTTGCTTAATTTTTGAAAGATCGATGTGTTTTACATCTTCAGCTTCAAAATGAAATAAGGGATCGGAGCCAAACAACTTATCCAAGTAGGGACTTTGTTCATCTTCATACAATTCTAAAACGGGAATAGAATCTGCAATATCGTAACTGAGGAAAAATGAATTGTCAAACGTAACGGGGAAATCTTTTATGCGTAGTTCTACTTCGTAAACACCACTTTCAGTTTGGTTGAAAGAGAAAGTGCTATCTGCAAAATTGTTGGGTTTTACCGTAACACTTCGAACACCTTGAGCTTCTCCGTTTACAATAATTTCAACTCCTGTTGTGACCTCTTTTTCGCTTCCATAATTGTGAATTCTGGCCTGAACAGAAGTTCTAGCATCGGCTGTTCTTACCGGAGAATCAAACCATACAGAATCAATAGAAAGGTTAACACGTTGGTTAGGAGTGATGGGAATGAAATACGTAAGTCTAGACGTATCGTTTTGAATACTTTCTAGTTGTGTCGTAGTCTTCTGAAAATCACTAATGATGTATATAATGTGTTCTCCACCGGAAGTGAAATTATAGGCAGCAGTTGAACGTTGAAGTACATCAGCAATTTCCTGAACACTGGCTTGAACCTTAATTTCATCAATCCTGTCATGCGCATCGTTTGTGTTTAACCACAATTGATCTGCACCGTCAAAATTGTTACCCATAATTTGGAATGACTGTCCTTCGCCATATGCATTTACAATCTCATAAGCATACTGTTTGGCGATATCCAACAAGCGTCCATTTTCAGCTTGCCCTTCCATACTGAAAGAATTGTCTACATAAATGCTGACAAATTTTTGCTGATCTACTTTTTCTTTTTCTGATGAAGGAAGAAAAGGTTCTGCAAACGCGAGAATTAAAAAGGTAAAAGCAATTAAACGGGCAAGTAAAACCAGCCAATGTTTAATTTGAGATTGCTTTTTGGTTTCTTGTTGAACTTCCTTTAACCACTGAACATTAGAGAAATAAAGCGGCTTGAATCTTCGGAAATTGAAGAGGTGAATAACTATCGGGATAGCTAGCGCAAAAAGTGCCCAGAGGATTTCAGGATGTAACCACTTCATTAAGCTACAAACTTAAATGAATTTGTGTGTTTTGCCGATAATTTAGTGCGTTTGTAACTGCAGAATTTCTTCACAAAAAAGTAGGGTTTGGTTAATAACTTCAGGATAGTTTTTTGATTTATGTTTTGATGCGATGACATGGTCGCCTGTTTTAGGAAAAGCATGTTTGCGTTTTAATTCTGCTTCAGTTCCCAACTCATCAAACATTTCTAGCATGGCAGGAACAGAAACTACTTCGTCTTGATTTTCCTCATCCTTGTAATAATAACCTAGAAAAACAGGTTGTTTCACATTGTTAAAAGTTTCTTCTGTCATGGTTTCAGCCAACAGCTCTTCCAGCTCAATTAAGGATTCCAAACGGTATTTTGTATTCCAATAGATAGAAATAGGAGGTTCGGCAGCTTTTTCACGGTAATTACTTCCAAATACCTGACGGGCAATTTGTAATCCCCAAGGTTTATTCAGCAAATGAGCAGAAGGATCTGCAATTTCTATGTTGGGCGAATAAAGTACCAAAGCCTTTATTTCCGGAAACATGGCGGCTAATTGTAAAGCTAATGTTCCTCCCGTTGAGGTTCCAATTAAAATGACTTCATCTCCCAATTGTTGTCCAATAGCATAAGCTTCTTTAGCTGTTTGTATTAGGCCATCAGCCGTCATGTTTAACAACGGTTCATCATCGTTTAAACCATGCTGATCAAGCCTTGAAAGGTAAAGGTTAGCACCCAATGCTTTAGCCAATTCCATATGAGCAGGATTACCTTCTTCATGTGATGATGAAA
>CERC01134318.1_pt1 | contig 18352 bp, 13 predicted proteins | sample 530921 | NCBI WGS metagenome assembly CERC01 (sample SAMEA2621099, study PRJEB7988) | marine metagenome | isolation source: saline water (ENVO:00002010), including
TTGCCATACTGGGTTATTTTACTGCTGACTTTGGTATTCTTACTTCTATTGTAGCTCACTTTGCCATAGACGTTGTTTTGTTGTTCTATCTTACAAAATCCAATCCTGATGAAACAGATTAAGCTTTTACTCTTACTTGTTATTACTGCAACAGCCTGTAAAGGGCAACCTAGTGATGTAATTGAACGAGCGGAGAAACCTGCTCCAATTACTTTTAGTTTAGCAGATTACTACACTAAAAATGCTGTGTTAGACAGTAGTGTTGAAGCCCTCTACCAAGCTTTAAGTGATTCCTCGCGATTAGCTCAAATGATTGTTACCTCTGCCGGAGAACTGGGCATGCCGCAGTCTCATGTATTAAAGTGTGCTGAAGAGAACCTGATTGGTGGTGTGATTTTTCTCAAAGGTTCTAAGACAAGCAATAAAGCATTTATAGATCAACTCAACGATGTTGCTACAAAAAACAATACGCTTCCGCTTCTTTTCTCTATTGATGCAGAACCCAGCCTATACAACAGAAGAGTAATTGGAAGTGAACTGAATATTCCAAAAACCATTACCATTAAAGATGCTGCTCAGGCTTATGACGTAGCTCAACAGATTGATGGTGAAATTACAGAAATGGGATTCCAGCAAAACTATGCTCCTGTTGTAGACTTAAGTCCTAATAACGAAGCAATTAAAGACAGAAGTTTTGGTTCAAATGCAGATACAGTAGTTGAAAAAGCTATTGGTTTTATAAAGGGCACACAAGACAACCAAGTTGTTGCTACTGCCAAGCATTTTCCGGGACATGGATATGTAAAAGGAGACACGCATAAGCAGTCGGTATACATTGATGGAGAGTTGAGTGAACTTGATGTTTACAAACCCATTATTAAGGCCGGAGTACTTTCGATTATGGTGGCACATGTTACTGTAAAAAACAATGAAAAATATGGCACAGATGGTCTTCCTTCTACCTGCTCAAGAGTTATTGTTACAGACCTTCTTCGCAACGAATTAGGGTTTGATGGAATTATTGTAACAGATGCTATGAACATGATGGCTGCTGTTAACAGTGGTGAAAGCGGACCATTAAAAGCAGCACTTGCCGGATGTGATATGATTTTAATGCCTCCAAGTGAAAAGCAATTAATCGGAGAATTATTAACAGCTCAGGCTACTGATGTTGAAGTACAGCAACAGTTTGAAGCATCAGTAAAACGTATTCTTCGACTGAAACTTTGCCTGAACATGATTGACTAACTCTTACGGATTAACTTTCCTCTGTTATGCTGAAAAACACTCAACTATTTATCATACTGGCAGTTATTGCAGGAATGTTGGTACCGCTTCAAGGCGCTTTAAACGGAACACTTGGTCAAACACTAAAACATCCGCTTCAAGCCACACTTATTAGTTTTGTAGGAGGAGTAATTGCCGTAGGGATTTTATTGTTATTTGTGCATCCGAACCTCCCCAAGTGGGATATTCTAAAAACATTGCCTTGGTACCTTTTCATTGGAGGGTTTTTAGGGGCTGTTTTTGTAACTTCAGCCTTACTTGCCGTGCCTAGAATTGGGGCAACTTCTTTTTTAGCAGCCAGCTTATTGGGGCAAATGATCGGATCATTGGTAATTGATCATTTTGGATTACTCAACGTTCCTGTTCATCAAATTGACTTAAAACGCATTGGAGGTATTTTACTTATTGGTTTTGGGATGTGGTTAGTGAATCAAAAGAGTTGATTACTCCGAAGGGATAATCCCCATTTTCTTCATTAGAAAAGTCGCATTCATGTTCTGACAAACTCCTTTTCGCAATTTGTAGTCAAACTTAAGATCATCACCGGCAAACTCTACTTCAAAGCTAAAGTTCTTGACGCTTTCAGGAAGTTCTGTCTCCAAATCACATAAACTCAAATCATGTGTAGCAATTGCTCCCATTGCTTTTTTCCCTGTAAGGGATCTTAAAAATGCTTTAGACCCTGAAGCTTTGTCTTCTGAATTGGTTCCTTTTAAAATCTCATCCAGAATAATGAATAGCCTTTCTCCTTCATTTAGGCGGTCAACAATTTGTTTTAACCTAGAAAGCTCTGCAAAAAAGTACGATGCTTGATCTTGCAAAGAATCTTCGGTGCGCATACTACTAAACAACTGCACTGGGGTGAATGTAAACGCTTTGGCACAAACCGGAGCTCCTGCCATGGCCAGCACAAGGTTAATTCCAACCGATCTAAGAAAGGTGCTTTTCCCGGCCATATTTGCTCCGGTTACGATGGCAAAATGACCTTCTCCTGATAATTCAAAATTGTTGTTTACCCTCTCTCTATCATTAATAAACGGGTGACCAGCCTCTACATATTGATAACGATACGAGGAATTAGTTTCCGGAAAAGCCCAAGCCGGTTGATTATAATGTAAGTTAGCTAATCCGCTATAAGCCTCGATTTCAGAGAGTGCATCAAACCATGCTTTGTAATCTGCCTGATGCTTGCTTTTCCATTTCTGAATGCGCCAAACACAATTTAAATCCCACAAGAACAATATATTAAGAACTATTCCAATGAGGATATTGTTGCGGTTATCAAAAGCTTCCAGTACTTTATGAAATGATCTGATGGAATGTGCTGCTCCTTTTTCTGTGTCCAGCTTTTTTTGCAGCGCTTGTAACACCTCTGATTCAAAGTTTTGTTCTGCTATCAATTCAAAAAACACAGCATAGGTTTTAAGGTGTGAAAGCACTTTGGTTGCAACAGCATATTCTTCGTTAATTTTCTTCAGGAAAAAACCTGTTATTGCCATTGAGCCTACTATAAAGTAGGTATACGTTGAAGATGTAAGATAACCTAAGCCCCATGCTAGAGTTGATAGCAACATTATCACAGGAATAACAGATAGTAATAATGCCCATCTCTTGCCTACAACCTGAGTTGGCTTTTGCAGCCATTCTATCATTTCTTCAAATGTGCTTTTGTCTAACTGGTTAACCCTTCCTCTTGCTCCCAGCTTTTGACGAAAGTCCAATGCTTTTGAAAGCTCTTTTACTGCTTCTTGTTTTTTGTGAATTGACGCAGCAGAAAGGTTCGCATTCGCCAACCAACCGGCCAGCTTATCTTGACCATGAAAAGTTTCGGCCCTGTTTATCCATTGAAAAATAGAGCGCTTCCCAAAAATATCAAGGTCATAGGCATAAGGGTGAGCCTCTTTTCTATATTTAGCGCCATCAAAACGATTATTCCAGTTTCCATCCAATGAAGCTATCTCTTCCTTATTTATTGCAGCTACAGCCTCATAAAAAGCTTTGTCTTCTTTTAGGTTTGCTCCACGTTTAATCAATGCTATAAAACCAAACAGTCCTGCAAGGAGCAATAGAATTAAACCAATAATTCCTGTTGTAAATAGCATGTATCCCACATAAATTAATGCGAGAAATAACACTAATCTTCCCATCGACAAGTAAAACAACTGCTTGCCAATTCTCTTGGCTTTGCCTTTAAACTCTTCTTCTCTGTTTTTATATGTTTCTCCCTGCATACTCCAAAAATATAATCCTCGCCAGTTTCACCATCCATAACCTCTTGTTATACTCTGTTAAAATTTAAATAATCGTTAACGGTATTTAAATTACATGTATATACATATATTTGCATGGTAATTAATATAAACCAAACAATACAACAATGAAGAAATTAGGATTATTAGCTGTTATAGCACTGTCTTTAAGTGCTTTTAAAGGAAATCCGGCTGCTAAAAAAGCTGCTGTAGATACTCAAAACAGTAAACTAGAATGGGTTGCTGAAAAAGTAACTGGAAAACACTGGGGAACAGTAAACATTAAAGAAGGTTCTTTTGAACTAACTGATGGTCAAGTAAGCGGTGGTACTTTCACAATTGACATGACCTCTATTAAAGTAACTGATATTGAAGACAAAGAAACCAACGGTAAACTTGTTGGGCACCTGAAATCTCCAGATTTCTTCTCAGTTGCAGAAAACCCAACTTCAAAATTTGTGATCAAAAAAGTAAAAGAAAAAGCTGGTGACAATGGCAACAACTATGAAGTTACTGGTGATTTAACTATCAAAGGAATTACTAACTCGATTACTTTCCCTGCTAGAATTGATGTAAAAGACGGAAAAGTTAAAGCATATGCTAGTCTTAAAGTAGATAGAACAAAGTGGGATGTTCGCTACGGTTCAGGATCTTTCTTTGATGACTTAGGTGACAAGACGATCTATGACGAGTTTGACATTAAGTTAGACCTTACTGCAAAACTTTAATTCACGATTATTTTTTAATTAGAGTTCTGGCCTCACTGAGTTTTCAGTGAGGTTTTTTTGTGCATTTTTGGCACGCTAAGGATTATCTTTTTAAGCGTGAACTTACCTCCGAAACATAAAGTCAGGCAATTTCTAGGCATTATTATAGTAGTTGCCGGATATACTGGTATGGTCTACTTCACTTTTCAAGAATTGAACTACGGCAACGAATGGCCTATTGATACCTTTTTATTTTTTATGATCATTATAGGAATAGGCACCTACTATGTTGTCAGTGGAGCTAAGCGACAACGCAACAACAATAATGAACGGTAAGAGAAAGAATGTGAACAACTACTATTAATGCGTGCGCATTTTATAGGCTAGCATTGTATTTTTCAACAACATTGCTCTGGTCATTGGCCCTACTCCACCAGGAACTGGTGTAATAAATGAAGACTTTTTACTCACAGATTCAAAGTGAACATCTCCCGCAATTCTGTATCCCGACTTTTTAGTTGTATCCGGAACTCTTGAAATACCTACATCTATAACAACAGCTCCTTTTTTCACCATCTCTCCTGTTACAAAATCTGGTTTACCTAAAGCTGCAATAATAATATCTGCTTCTTTTAATAGTTTTTCAAGATTGCGTGTCCTTGAATGTGTGATGGTTACTGTACAATTGCCAGGATAATGATTTTGAGACATCAGTACACTTATTGGCATTCCAACAATATGACTTCTGCCTACCACAACACAGTGTTTACCACCTGTTTCAATGTTATAGCGGTCTAAAAGTTCAATAATTCCAGCTGGTGTTGCCGGTAAAAAAGTTGGTAGGTTCAATGCCATTTTACCCACATTTTCAGGATGAAATCCATCTACATCTTTTTCGGGCTTAATGGCTCTGATGACATTTTGCTCATCAATGTGTTTGGGTAAAGGTAGCTGAACAATAAAACCATCAACTCCGTCATCTTCGTTTAATCGTTCAATCTCGTCTAAAAGCTCTTTTTCTGAAACAGTATCTGAAAGTTTCAACAATGTTGATTTGTAACCAACCTCTTCACAATCTTTCACTTTCCAGTTTACGTAGGTAACACTTGCTCCGTTGTTTCCAACCAATACTGCTACCAAGTGCGGAGGACGTTGTCCTGCTTTAGTGATTTCTTTTACCTCAACAGCCAATTCATCTTTAATGTCTTTAGCCGTTTTATTTCCATCAAGTGTAATCATTGCCCTACTCTCCTCCTTAAATTATTAACGTAAACCAGGAATATTTTTCATTTGACTCATCAGATTCATCATGTTCTTTTTATTGCCCATGACCTTCATCATCTTTCTGGTATCGTCAAATTGCTTAATCAATCGATTAACCTCCTGAACTGAAGTACCGCTACCTTTAGCTATACGCTTTCTGCGAGAACCATTCAAAATTTCTGGACTCTCACGTTCCTCTGGAGTCATCGATTTGATAATTGCTTCAATGTGTTTAAAAGCATCATCTTCAATTTCAACATCCTTAAGCGCTTTGCTCATTCCCGGTAGCATTCCCATCAAATCTTTGATGTTACCCATCTTTTTGATTTGCTCTAATTGCCCCAAGAAATCGTTGAAGTTAAATTGGTTTTTCGCAATTTTCTTTTGAAGCTTTTTAGCCTGTTCAGCATCGTATTGTTCTTGGGCACGTTCTACAAGTGACACGACATCACCCATTCCCAAAATACGATCAGACATTCTGGAAGGATGGAAAACATCTAAGGCTTCCATCTTTTCACCTGTACCAATAAACTTAATTGGTTTATTGACTACGGTACGGATAGAAAGTGCTGCTCCACCTCGGGTATCACCATCTAACTTGGTTAAGATTACACCTTCAAAATCTAGTCTATCGTTAAACTCTTTAGCCGTATTTACAGCATCCTGACCAGTCATAGAGTCAACAACAAAAAGCGTTTCATTAGGCTTGATGGCTTTTTTAACAGCAGTGATTTCATCCATCATTTGCTCGTCAATGGCCAAACGACCTGCCGTATCGACTATAACTACATTGTGTCCGTTTTGCTTTGCATATTCAATTCCGCGTTGAGCAAGACTTACCGGATCTTTATCTTCTTTATCACTAAAGACTGGAACTCCTATAGAATCTCCAACAACATGCAACTGATCAATGGCTGCAGGACGGTAAACATCACACGCTACCAACAGCGGGTTTTTACCTTTCTTACGTTTAAGAAAGTTGGCTAATTTACCAGAATGAGTGGTTTTACCAGAACCTTGCAAACCTGCCATTAAAATTACAGCTGGATTACCGGTTAGATCAAGATCACTCTTTTCACTTCCCATTAATTCGGTCAGTTCCTCATGAGTAATTTTAATCAGAAGCTGCCCCGGAGATACCGAAGTAAGTACATCTCTACCAAGCGCTTTGTCCTTTACATTATTGGTAAACGTTTTGGCTATTTTAAAGTTAACATCTGCATCAAGTAGTGATCTTCTCACTTCTTTTAGCGTTTCAGCAACGTTAACTTCTGTAATTTGTCCTTTCCCTTTCAGTATCTGGAATGACTTCTCAAGCTTTTCCTGTAGTCCTTCGAACATAATTTTGGCTTTAGGGCTGCAAATTTAAATAAAACATTGAGTGTTTTTTGCTGCACGTCATACGTGAATGGTGATTAATTGTATTTTTAAATACTACAATACAAGTTATGGACTTTTTAATTTCGTTTATTCAAAAGTTTGAGCAGCTCAAAAAATTCAACTTAGATGCACAGCAATTGCATACAATTGTTGAGAAACGCTGCAATGAAATAGGCATTTCAACAAATGTCTATCAAGAGTATTTTGAAGCAAATGAAGAGGAAGCATTTCAGCTTTACCATGCCATGCTAACATCTAGAACCGCATGGAATGATTATCGTACTTCTGCCATCAGACACCGATTTATTACGGAACATTTGCCCAGCATGATTTGGGATGCAAATGCTAAAGGAGAAATTGTATACATCAATAAATATGGGGTAGAGCTACTTAATCCGCAAAAGAATGAAGCTAACTTCTATGACCTAAGTACTATTAGGCATCCAGATGATGTTGAGTGGGTGAAACATGAAACTAAAAAGGCACTTGACAACCTCACCACCTTCCGAGGTGAGATAAGGTATTACGTACCTTCTAGTAAGCGCTATGAATGGTTTTGGGTACAAGCATCTCCTGTTAAAAGTCCCAACCCTGATAACGAGATTACATGGCACGGAGTTTCTGTAAATATTCATGAAAGAAAACAAACATTAGAGGCGCTAAAAAATGAGCAAGCTAAAAACACGCTTCTCATGGATAATCTTCCCGGAGTGATTTACAAAGCTTCTTCTAAAAAAGGCTGGCCTTTAAACTTCATTTCAGAAGGAGTACAACAATTGTTTGGCAGGTCACCTTCGGATTTTTTATCCGGAAAAACATCTTTTGATGAATTTATTTACCCTGAAGTTGACAAGAAAAGTTGGGCTGATATTAAAGAAAGACTCCGTAACAAAGAAGATTTTGAAATTACATACCGTATCAAGGTTAATGATGAAATAAAATGGGTCTGGGAGCAAGGTAAACCTCTTATCAATAATCAAGGAGAAGAGGTTATTGAAGGGTTGATTATGGACGTTACCCAGCGCATAAAGATGCAAGAAGAGATAGAGTCCATTAGTAAATTTAATCAGGATATGTTGATGGCTATGCCCGGTATTTTGATTATTCTGGATATAGAAACCTTTTCATTAGAATATACCAATGAGCGGTTTGAAGAGCTATCAACCTATACGCGTGATGAAATAAATGCCCACAAACATGGATTAATTGATGTAGTGCATCCTGATGATGTGAAGATTGTTCGTAATGCCATGGACAGTTTAAATACACAGCATGATGATTTTGTTGTTAATATAGAAGTGCGGGCTGTTACAAAAGAACGAACACATAAGTGGTATGGAATAAGTGGTAAATCTTTTGTGAAAGAAAATGGTTCTGTCAAAAAAATAATTGCAGTTGCAGAAGACATTACTCAACGGAAAGAAGCTGAGCATAAATACATTAACTCACAACGTAATATTCAGGCTTTATTAGATGGCACACTCCACTCTTTTTATTTATTAGATAAAGACCTTAAAGTTTTGAGCTTGAATGCTTATGCTAAAAACGAGAGTAAAAATATACTGGGAATAGAAATTACATCAGGGTTTGATTTCAATAAATTAATTCCCGAAGATTTAAGAGAACGTTTCATGTACAGCTTCAATAAAGCCTTGAAGGGTGAAATTGTTGACCATATTAATGACTATGCAAACGGTGAAATTATTGGTAGATACAGAGTTACATACAACCCGGTAATAGAAGCAGATGGAACTGTTAGTGCTGTTGTTTTTTCATCACTTGACTTATCTGAAGTTCTAAAAGCACAGCAAAAACTAAAAGAGCGTGAAACGTTGCTCAATTCAATCAATAAAAACATACAAGAAGGTATTTTTAGAATTATTCCTGAAGAGGGAATTGTATATATCAATGATGCTTTTGCTCAAATGTTTGGGTATGAAAATAGCGAAGAGTTTATGCTTTACGGTAAGCGACACCTAAGCTATAAACACAAAGAGAAATATCAATTCTTTGTTGAAAGGTTACTTAAAGATAAAGTTGTTACCAACATTGAAACCGAATTAGTTAATAAAAATGGAAATAGCTTTTGGGGACTGATTTCATGTGTACTGGAGCAAGATGAAAAAGGCAACTCATACTTTGACGGAGCTGTTAGAGATGTTACCGATTTAAAGAATATCAGAGAAGAGCTTATAAAAGCAAAAAATGCGGCTGAGGAAATGAACAAACTCAAATCGAGTTTTTTAGCGAATATGAGTCATGAAATTCGTACGCCTATTAATGGAATATTAGGCTTGGCTCAGATTATGGAGGATGAGCCTGATTTGGCAGAAATGAAAAACTACGTTCAACTGTTAAAAATCAGTGGAGAACGTTTACTCGATACCATCACCAGCATATTAGACCTCTCAAGACTTGAGGCCAACAAGCCAGAGTTAGCATTAAAAGGCATTAACCTCAATGAATTATTACTTGACACTCAACGAATTTTTGAAATTCTCGCCCACAAGAAAGGGATTACATTGGAGTATCATCTGAACACTACTGATATAGCTATTTTAGCTGATGAAAACATCTTTCTGCAAACCATGAATAACCTCTTGGGAAATGCTATTAAATTCACTAAAAAGGGAGGGGTTGACGTTTTTACTCAAACGATTACAATCAAGAAAAAGAAGTTTGTACAAATCGATGTAAAAGACACAGGGATTGGTATCAGTGAAGAATTTCTACCCAAAGTATTTCTTCCTTTTCATCAAGAAAGTACAGGCCAATCAAGAGCTTTTGAAGGCTCAGGACTAGGATTATCAATTGCAAAAAAGTATGTTGAACTCCTTGGAGGAAAATTAAATGTCATCAGTAAACTTCACAAAGGCAGTACTTTTACTTTGATGCTGCCTATTTATGAAGAATAACTACCGCACTACATTCTTTCAGGAACACCTATTCCCAACATGTTCATGGCATTGGCCACTACTCTGGCTACTAATGCCGAAAGTGCCAAGCGAAATTCTTTGTATTCGCTCTCTGCATCAAAAATGCGTACAGACTGGTAGAATGAATTGTACGTCTTCACCAACTCGTAGGTGTAATTGCACAAGTGGGCCGGGTTAAATCCTGCCGCAGCTTCATTTACCATTTGAGGAAATTCATACAATAGCTTCACCAACTCCTTCTCTTTCTCATTCCATTCAAGGTCAAAGCTTACCTGCTCAGAAGGTTGTTCTCTTCTCAATAGCGACTTGATACGAGCATGGGTATATTGAATAAAAGGTGCCGTATTTCCATTCAGGTCAATGGACTCTTTAGGGTCAAACAGCATTTTTTTCTTCGGATCTACCTTTAAAAGGAAATATTTCAATGCACCAAGACCAATTGTTTTGCTAAGCTCCTCTCCTTCTTCCTCTGACAAATCATCAAAAACACCACGGTCTTGTAACTCAACTTTCGCTGTATCTACCATTTCACTCATCAGATCATCGGCATCTACAACTGTTCCTTCTCTAGATTTCATCTTACCCTCAGGCAACTCAACCATTCCGTATGAAAGGTGGTAACATTCTTTCGCCCAATCATATCCTAACTTATCCAAAATGAGGAATAAGACTTTAAAGTGATAGTCTTGCTCGTTTCCAACAGTGTATACCATTTGCTTCAAGTCAGGAAAATCTTTGAAGCGTTCAATCGCTGTCCCAATATCCTGAGTCATGTATACAGCTGTTCCGTCTTTACGCAGAACTAGTTTCTCATCCAATCCATCTGCTGTTAAATCACACCAAACCGAGCCATCTTCTCTTCTGTAAAAAACACCTTTTTTCAATCCCTCTTCCACAACTTTCTTACCCAACAAATAGGTATCTGATTCGTAGTAGAGTTTATCAAAATCAACTCCCATCATGGTGTAGGTTTTATCAAAACCTTCATAAACCCAACCATTCATAGTTTTCCACAGCTCTACAACTTCAGGTTCTCCTTGCTCCCACTTTCTCAAAAGTTCTTGTGCTTCAACCAAAATAGGTGCTGACTTTTTAGCTTCTTCTTCAGTTTTTCCAAGTTCTACAATTGCAGCTATTTCTTTTTTGTACTGCTGGTCAAACTTTACATAATAGTTACCAACCAATTTATCTCCTTTGATTCCTGAAGATGTCGGTGTTTCACCATTACCATATTTTTGCCAAGCAACCATCGATTTACAGATATGAATACCACGATCATTTATGATCTGTGTTTTCAACACTTTTTGCCCGTCAGCTTTTAAGATACCTGCCACTGAATACCCCAAAAAGATATTTCTTAAGTGTCCTAAATGTAAAGGTTTATTGGTATTTGGAGAACTGTATTCCACCATTACGGCATGGTCTTTAGCAGCACCATTTCCAAAAGATGGATTTTGATAAGCACCTTTAAGAAAATTGGCCCAAAAAGATTGACTTAGCGATAAATTTAAGAACCCCTTGATTACATTAAAATCAGTAACCTCAGCATATTGCTCTACAAGGTATGCTCCTATTTTTTCTGCCGTTTGTTCAGGTCCTGTTTTACTTATTTTTAAAAAAGGAAAAACATTAACAGTATAGTCTCCTTCAAACTCTTTTCTGGTTTTTTGTACCTGAAGATGGTCTGAATTTACCTCTGCTGAAAAAACAGCTGAAAACGACTTTGCAAATGCTTCTTTCAAAAACACATCAACACTAAACAAATTGGCACTCATAATCTTGTACTCTTTTAAAATGCTTGTAAGCTATTATTCGCTTGCCTTACAATGGGGGTTTTAGGGATGACAAAGGTATCCTAATTCCAAAAATAAAATTCTCAAACCATCACTTTTCATCATTATCCGTCATAAAAGCCACCAGTGTATTTATTGAACCTTTGAACCTCTTTATTGAGATTTAACTAAAAATCTTTCGCATTTTTGGAATATTATGAAATACACAGTAAACATGAGATTTTTAACAGCCTTATTAATAACACTAGTTACACTTACTGCCTCTGCGCAAAAGAAATTCGAAGGAATAATCGAATATCAAATGACTTATGAAAACCTACCTTCTGAAATGGCAGGTATGGAAAGTATGTTTCCTCAAAAACAGAGAATTGTCATGTCTAAGAATTTCTCCAGAATGGATCAAGAATTAGGTATGGGTGGTAATATGGTCGTTATATCTGACGCAAAACAATCTGATTACAGAATGTATATGAACGCCATGGGGAAAAAAATTAAAATTGCTCTACCTGAGGAAGAAATCAACAAATCAAAAGAGAAAGCTGGCGATATAAACATTGAGTATGTTGATGAAACCATGGAAGTTCTTGGTTACGAGTGTAAAAAAGCCATTATTAAAAATGGTGAAGATGAAATTACTGTTTTCTATACAGAAAAGATACCTGTTCCAAGCATTCAGGAGCAGTTTAACCAACTGAAAGGTTTTCCATTGTATTACCAAATGGAAAAAAGTGGTATGACCATTAATGTTACTGCAACCAAAGTTGAAGAAGAAAAAGTAGACAAATCAGAATTTGAAGACCTAGAAGGGTACGAAGAAATGTCTCTTGAAGATTACAAAGCTTTAATGGGCGGTGGCGGACAATAAGCCAACATTAAAAAACACAAAACTGAAATCCCTTCGATGACAATAATTCGAAGGGATTTTTTGTTTTAAATAGGAGTTGTTTAAAACTACCTCTATACACTTCTGCACAGGCTTTCTATATTTTTATTTTTGACAAAATTAGGTCGCGTTCACTCTATTACATGGCGAAAAACAGAAACACATTTATCGGAAGCAAGGAAGAAGAACCAAAGAAGAGTTCTCAAAAAGTTTCAAAAAAGAAACCGAAGAAAAAACCTTCATGGCTAAAAACTCCTTCTGTAAATATCAAATGGTTGAAAGATGAGCGCTTGCACAAAGCTTCTGGCTTACTGCTCTTATTGTCTTCAGCACTGTTATTGATTGCTTTTACATCGTACTTATTTACGGGTAATGCAGATCAAACGATTTTAAACCCCATAAGTGAACTCAGTGATGATCAGGTAATTCAAAACTGGATTGGCTATTACGGAGCCGTTTTCGCGCAAAAATTCATTGGCGACTGGTTTGGTATTGCTGCATTTATATTTGTTGGCTTATTCTTCTTAGCAGGTTTCCGTATTTTATTTAAAATCAACCTATTACCACCAAAGCTTGTCGCCAAATATTCATTATTTACGCTTATTTGGTTACCCGCTTCATTGGGCTTTCTATTCGACAAAGCACCTTATACATTTTTGGGTGGCGGAGTAGGTGCAGCAACAGATCACCTCCTTACGTTACTGGTTGGTGAAGTAGGGTCTGCACTTATATTACTCTTCCTCTTTATAGGATTCATTGTTATTAATTTCAACCTAAACCTAGCTTTAACTAAAAATAAAGAGGCTGAAGTCGCTTTAGAGAAAGACATTGAAGAAGATGAACCTTCTGGAAACACATACATTTCTACTCAAGATCACATTTCTCAACAAACTGTTGAAGAAGAGGTCTCTTCTGAAATCAATTTAAATGAGCCTTCTGTTGAAGAAGAGGAAAAGCAGGAAGAAATCGATGAAAGCGATTTGGTTGTAGAAAATACCACCGAGGATGAACCTAAGGCTAACATTGAAACGATAAGCTCATTTGACCTTTCAGAAGAAACAGAAGAGCAACCATCTACATTAGAGGTAGAATCAAATGAAGATGAAGAAGAGAGTGACGAGCTTGAAATGGAAGTTGAGGAAGCTCAAAGTGACGACAAAGAATTAAAAGAATCTGACATCGATAAAAAGCTGAAAGAGTTTGGAGAGTATGACCCTACGTTAGACCTTCCAAAATTTCAGTTGCCTAGCATTGATTTATTAGCAGATCATGGTGGAGGAAAAATAAAAGTCAACCGCGAAGAACTTGAAGCCAATAAAAACCGCATTGTTGATACGCTTCGCAATTATAAAATTGAGATTGCTCAAATTAAAGCAACAATTGGCCCTACGGTTACGCTTTATGAAATTGTTCCCGAGGCAGGCGTTCGTATCTCTAAAATTAAAAACCTTGAAGACGATATTGCTTTAAGTTTATCGGCATTGGGCATTCGAATTATTGCTCCTATTCCAGGGAAAGGAACAATTGGTATAGAAGTTCCTAACCAATCTCCTGATACGGTTTCAATGCGTACAATGATTGCTTCTGACAAGTTTCAGAACTCAAACATGGCACTACCAATAGCGATTGGTAAAACCATCTCAAATGAAACATTTGTAACTGATCTGGCAAAAATGCCTCACTTACTAATGGCTGGTGCTACAGGTCAAGGTAAATCTGTTGGGTTGAACGTGATTTTAACGTCTCTTCTTTACAAGAAGCATCCCTCTCAGGTGAAGTTTGTTTTGGTTGATCCTAAAAAAGTAGAGCTTACATTATTCAATAAAATTGAACGCCATTATTTGGCCAAACTGCCCGATGCTGAAGAGGCAATTATTACAGACACAAAAAAGGTTGTAAACACTTTAAACTCATTGTGTATTGAAATGGATCAGCGCTATGACTTGCTGAAAGATGCCATGGTGAGAAACATTAAAGAATACAATCAGAAGTTCATTCAGCGCAAACTCAATCCTGAAAAAGGCCACCGTTACCTTCCTTACATTGTATTGGTTATTGATGAGTTTGCCGACCTTATTATGACTGCCGGTAAAGAAGTAGAAACGCCAATTGCTCGTTTGGCTCAGTTAGCTCGTGCTATTGGAATTCATCTTATTGTTGCTACACAAAGACCTTCTGTTAACGTAATTACCGGTATCATTAAAGCGAACTTCCCTGCAAGAATCGCTTTTAGAGTAACTTCTAAAATTGATTCGAGAACCATCTTAGATGCAGGAGGTGCAGATCAACTCATTGGACGAGGAGACTTACTGCTTTCTTTGGGAAGTGATTTAGTCCGTTTGCAATGTGCTTTTGTTGACACTCCCGAAGTAGAAGAGATTACTGATTTCATTGGAAATCAAAAAGGGTATCCTGATGCCTTTAATTTGCCTGAATATGTTGGCGAAGAAGGAGATAGTTCTCCGGGAGCACTTGATCCGGCAGATCGCGATGCTTTGTTTGAAGATGCGGCAAGAATAGTGGTTCAACATCAACAAGGTTCTGCATCTTTGCTACAAAGAAGATTAAAATTAGGCTACAACAGAGCTGGTAGAATTGTAGACCAGTTGGAGGCTGCAGGCATTATTGGCCCATTTGAAGGCAGTAAAGCCAGACAAGTATTAGTTCCTGATGAAATGGCTTTGGAACAGTTATTGAACAACAACAATTAAATTGAAATAGAACCCCATTATGATGAAAAAGATTTTAACACTAAATATCGCTTTCTTATTTGTGGCTTTGTTTACTTACGCACAGCAAACTGATGAAGATGTTGATGTAAAAGACCCTAAAGCTAAAGCGATTCTGGATCAATTAAGCGCGAAAAGTAAATCTTACTCTTCTGTTGTTGCCGCATTTAGTTACAACCTTAAAAACTCTAGTGCAGGAATTGATGAAACACAAAAAGGTAAGCTGATGCTAAAAGGTCAGAAATACAACCTTAAAATTGCTGGGCAAGAAATTATTTCTGATGGTAAAAAAGTTTACACTTACATTCCTGATGTAAATGAGGTTCAGGTCAACTGGGTAGAAAACGATGAAGAAGAAAGCATGTTTAACCCAGCTACTCTTTTTACACTTTACGAAAAAGGGTTTAAGTATAAGCATACAGGTAAGTCTACTAAAAATGGTGCGAGTGTAGATGTTATTAAACTCTATCCTGAGAATGCTAACGACAAACCTTACCATACCGTAATTCTTTACATTAACACCGCTAAAATGCAATTTGAAGCCATAGAGATTAAAGGTAAAGATGGCAATACATACACCTACTCTATTGATAGCTTTAAAACAAATGAAACACTAAGTGATTCAAATTTTACATTTGACGTAAGTAAAGCAGACGATGTAATTGACTTTACAGAATAAAAGCATATTTTCGGCATCGCTGAGAATCGCGATTAAATTCGTTGAGTCTCCAAAAAATGAGCTTCAATGGTTTTAATCGCGATTTTTTTTTCACCCCTTGTAACATTTTCTTTAGCTCCCCGTTTTACGGAAAATTATAATCCTTCCCCTTTTAATTGATTAAGCCTAAACTTCAATAAAACAGTAAACAACACTAAAAGAAAAATTGAATGACATCTCAAAACATCCGATTCTCAAGGTCAAAAAAATCTGATTTCGATGCCACTCTACGTAAAAGGGTTAATGACTATTTTAAATCTAACAACCTCGATATTCATGGAGACTATCGTATTTGGTTAAAGTTAATTGTAATGTTTGCTATTTACTTTGTGCCTTATACGCTTACTATTTCCGGTGTAATTAGTTCAGCTCTTGGCGTATGGTCAATGTATGCTATTATGGGAGTTGGCATGGCTGGAATTGGTCTTACTGTAATGCACGATGCTTGTCATGGAGCTTTTTCCAGAAGCAAAAAAGTGAATCAAATTATAGGGTATAGCCTTAATATGTTAGGCGGAACTGCTTTTAACTGGATTGTTCAACACAATGTGTTACACCATACATTTACAAATGTTAGTGGTGTAGATGAAGATATAAGCCATGGTGCTATCTTAAGATTAGCTCCTAATCAAAAGCACTATTTCATGCATAAATTTCAAGTTGTTTACGCTTGGTTTTTATACGGTTTCATGACTGTATCATGGGTAACAATGAAAGATTTTGTACGTCTTGAGCGCTACAAGAAAATGGGATTAGTAGAAACCCAAGGCAGAACATACAAAGGCGTTTTGACTGAAATTATCTTATCGAAGATTTTGTACTATTCTTATGCTTTAGTGCTTCCATTAATTCTGATTGACTTGCCTTGGTACGTAATCCTAGGTTCTTTCATCACATTACATTTCATTGCTGGTCTTATTTTAGGATTAATCTTTCAACCGGCACACGTTATGGAAGATAACGAGTTTCCACTTCCTGATGAAAGTGGAACTATTGACAACCAAAGAAGTGTACACCAGATTGTTACTACAGCAAATTTTGCCACAAAAAGTACATTCTTTTCATGGTATGCTGGCGGACTAAACTTTCAGGTAGAGCATCATTTGTTCCCAAATATTAGTCATGTACACTACAAAAAGCTTTCTAAAATTGTAAAAGCTACAGCAGAAGAATATGGTTTACCTTATCACAACCAGCCAACATTCGCACATGCTATTTTCTATCATGGCCGTATGTTGTATAAACTCGGAAAACGTAATCCTGTTTTAGGTTAAATTACAGAGAAACAAATACATTATAAATGAAAGGCTTCTAAAATCAATTAGAAGCCTTTTTTATTGGACTATTTTTAATTTAAAACGTTCTTCAATCAACTTATATTAACCCAGTCAATCTCTTTTTTAAGTAAGGACAAGGTTTGAGCTTCCTCTGAATGTTCTTCTGGCTGGAAGTTATACTCCCAACTTGCTAACTTGGGTAAGCTCATCAAGATCGACTCAATTCTTCCACTAGTGTCTAACCCAAACTTGGTACCTTTATCATACACCAAATTAAATTCTACATAGCGTCCTCTTCTCAACAATTGCCACTGCTTTTCTTGTTCTCCATAAGGAAGATCTGCATTAGCCTTCATGAGTTTCGTATAAATAGGAGCAAATGCTTTACCAACTTCTTTCACATAATTGAAGATATGTTCTTTGGTATGCCCCGTACTATTTTCATTCAATCGATCAAAGAAAATGCCGCCAACCCCACGAGTTTCATTACGGTGTTTATTGAAGAAATAATCATCTGCCCATTTTTTGTGTTCAGAATAGAAATTAGCATCAAAAACATCGCAAACTGTTTTAAGTTGTTGATGAAAATCCACCGCTTGAGCTTTGTCAATATAATGCGGTGTAAGATCTATTCCTCCCCCAAACCAATAGGTTTCTCCTGCAATCTCAAAATACCTTGTATTCATATGAATAATAGGAACCATCGGACTATTCGGGTGAATTACAATTGACACTCCTGTAGCATAAAATTCGTTATGCTCTACCTTGAGTGCTTTTTGGATGTTTTCGGGTAACTGGCCATACACTGCAGAAAAATTAACTCCGCCTTTTTCTAAAATATTTCCATCTTGAATAATGCGAGTTCTTCCACCACCACCGCCTTCACGCTCCCATAAATCCTGATGAAATTTAGCTTTACCATCAGTTACTTCAAGTGCCTCACATATTTGATCTTGTAAGGTTTTAAACCATTCTGTAATCTGTTCTTTATCAGGCATAAATCAATTTGCTCTTCTTTTTAGGCGGTAATCATCAAACTCAAGAATATATACCGCACTATTTTCATAACCGCTCTCAGCCCCTACTTTCACAAAATCAAAAGAAGTGGTTAACATCTCATCTTTAATTCC
>CERC01017052.1_pt1 | contig 18301 bp, 16 predicted proteins | sample 530921 | NCBI WGS metagenome assembly CERC01 (sample SAMEA2621099, study PRJEB7988) | marine metagenome | isolation source: saline water (ENVO:00002010), including
CTGGTTGATATGAATCGCGATGTTTATGTGACTGAAAAGCTAACTTTGGCACTGCACCCTTCAGAGACAGCTGTCCGCATGATGGTGCGTTTACTTGCCTATGCGCTTAATTATGATCAAGACTTAAGTTTCACAAAGGGTTTATCTACGGCCGATGAGCCCGATCTTTGGATTACCCGCCCTGACAGTTCCGTTGCTCGTTGGATTGAAGTGGGTCAAGCATCTCCTGAACGCTTACGTAAAGGTGTCAGTCGTGCGGATCAGGTAAAATTATACGCTTATGGCTCTGAGGTTGATATCTGGTGGGCAAAGCATCGTGATGCGATGAATACCTTACCGAAAACCGAAGTGTTTAGTTTTTCTGCTGAAGAGGTGGAGCCATTAGGCGCGATATGTGACCGCAATATGGAAGTCACAATTACGATTAGCGAGCAGCAGTTATTTATCGCGACAGGTGATCAGCAGTTTGAAGTACTACTAAGTCGCTTATCTTAGGCTCGATACTCTCAAAATAGGAAACTCTCAAAAAAGGATATCCTCAAAAAACGATTATCTCAAAAAAGCGATAGTCCCAATAATCTGTACTATTAATCAATAAAAGAATTAATAAATAGAAGAATCAATACAGAGAAGACCTCATAAAAGGACCGCGGCTAATAATTCACTTTACCGCGGTTTTTCTTTGTTTGGCCGTGTTTCGTTTTTTTGTCTACTCGTTTACGTTGTGAGCTGCGTGTGGGTTTAGTTGCACGTCGTGCCTTTTCTACTTTTGTCGCCGCTAAAATCAGTTCTTTAAGGCGTATTAGCGCATCTTCTTTATTGCGCTCTTGATCACGAAAACTTTGCGCCTTAATGATGATAACGCCATCAGCGGTTATACGCTTATCCCCATAGGCGAGTAATTTTTCCTTATAAAAGTCAGGTAGGCAAGAGCGCTTTATATCGAATCTAAGGTGGATCGCACTTGAAACCTTATTGACGTTTTGTCCGCCATTCCCTTGTGCTCGGATCGCATTAAATTCGATCTCATGACGGGGGATGGTTAAACGACTTGATATGGTTAGCATGGGGTTATGGTTCAATCAGTATGGGCTAAATAGGTCTAAATTATACGCTAGATTAGCGCGTATAGGGACGAATTTTGTTGAACTTAGTGGAAGTGGTTATAATTTAGTTCGGAGAGGAACTTAGATCTTTTATAAGGAAAAAGAAAATATAAAAGCCACCTCTACTGCGCGTGGCTTTATCTAATCCTCAAAATCATCGAAGACCTCTTTAATATCTTTCAGTAGCTCGCGTTCTTCTCGCATCGCTTCCAGACGTCTACGCTTGTCTGGATTTATGCAGTCCTTTTTTCTAATGGTTGAATTTTCTCGGTTTAGCTCTTCATAATTATCAAAGCCAGCATCTTCTATATTGGAATCGGCTTCAAAATTACTGTTAGTTGGGTGCTCTTGGCTCATAGTATTTCCCATTTACTGTGTTTATACATAGCCTGATTATGGTACAGATTTAGAATTTGAAAAGTGAAATTTGATATACGGTTTGTTATTTAGCAAAAAAAAGTCGGGCATCAAGCCCGACAAGATCACTTTTGGGTGAAGGATGTAGAACTAGAGTGTCCTTGTGGTGAATTCGGGTGAATTACAGAGCACTCATGGGTGGAAATGGTTACTGCTTTTTTAAAACAACCTTTTTAATACAGCTTTTCTAATACAACAAGAAAGAGGCACCGAATAGGGCAATGAAAATTCCTGTTACTTGGCTTAGCTTCTGAGCGTAGTTTTTGAACAGAGAGGTGTTTTTAAAGAAGTTGGCAGTTTGAACGCCAGCGCAATGAAGTAGCGCGCTAGAAAGCATAAAGCCAATGGCAAAAATAGCTGTACTTGCTCCAGTTGCTTCGGTGCCATGAGCGACACCATGATATAAGGCAAAGAGCCCCACGAGAGAGATGGCCCAAGGCGTTGGTAGACTAACTGCATTAACGATTAATAGGCCTAAAATGAGTACAGACAGTGCGATACCTACCTCAATAGAAGATTGGCCAATAACTGGAAGCGTGATTACGCTAAGACCTATACCAAACCCTATAAGTAGAAATGCCAGGAAGCCCACTGGGATCATTAGGTTAGTTTTGTTCTGTTGCTGAGCAGCCCAGATCCCTACTGCAAACATGGCTAATAGGTGATCTAAGCCACTGAAGGGGTGTAGAAAACCGCTGAATATACTCGAGTCCATCGCTGATGTATGAGCAAAGGCAGAACTCGAAATTATTGAAAGAATAGCGGTGAGGCTTGTTAGCAGCGTTACTTTAAGGTGAGTCATTCTTTGACCTATTTAGTTATTATTTGAAAAGGTTCGTTTAATGAATTAGCAAAGGTAGTGCCAACGTGCTGAAGGAATGGTGACTTGTTACGAAGCGTCCAAAATACGGGGCTTCTACCGATAGATTATGCTTGCATAAGGCTTTGTTTTAGAAAAAAGTGCTGTAATACAACGAGATGTTGTGGAAACTAAGTTACCAATCAGTGGTTTAAAATTGATCCGGCTCAACCAGTGCAGTGAAATAAAATTTTAATAATACTTTCGTATAAAGGTGGTCTTTTGTTGCAGTGCGGAACGGTATAAGATGAGAGTAATCATTATCGAGGGATAGTCGTGTCTACTAAGTACCTAAAACGTTTTTTTAAACCTAAGTCGATCGCTGTATTTGGCGCTTCTGCCCGAGAGAATAGTATGGGTGGTGTTGTCTTACAGAATCTATTGGATAGTGGTTATAAAGGTTCTATGTATGCGGTGAATAGCCAAGGTTATGCTGAGGTTTATGGCGTCCCATGCGTTAGCAATCTTTCCCAACTTCCTGAGATGCCGGACCTCGCTATTATCTGTTCTCCACCCGACACGGTTGCCGATATTATTCGTGCTTTAGGCGCGAGTATGGTTAAAGCTGCCATGATTCTTACGGGAGGGTTAGCCATGGCCGAAGGGGGGGAGTGTAGAACTTTGCGTGATGAAGTACGTGAAGCAGCTAAACCTTACGGCATCAGAATTCTGGGGCCCGATTGCATGGGGATGCTTGTCCCTGGTCACAATATGAATGCGAGCTACTCGCACGTTAATATTCTTAAAGGTAAGGTTGCTTACATAGGTCAATCAGGTATTTTAGGTACGGCTATGATTGATTGGGCAACAGGCCAAGAGATCGGCTTTTCTCATTTTTTAACCTTGGGTGGTGGAGCGGATGTTGATCTGCCCTCAGTGATTGATTATCTGGCAAAAGATCCTTATACCCATGCGATTTTATTACAGCTAAATCGCATTGATGGCTCATCAAGAGATTTCTTGTCTGCTGTGCGTGCTGCCTCTCGTAATAAGCTTGTACTCGTACTGAAGAATGACACTTTCAATGGGAATAAATCTTCTGCTGAATTAGCGCCGGGTATTAGCGATGATGATCTAGTCTATGATGCTGCCTTACGCCGCGCAGGCGTGGTTAGGGTAGAAACCTCTGATGAGTTGTTCAATGCGCTTGAAACCCTAACTCGAATGAAACCGATGCGTGGAGAGCGTATTGCAATTGTTTCTAATGGTACTGGGCCAAATGCGCTAGCTACCGAGCGTTTACTGAAGCATCGTGGAGAGTTAGCGGAGCTGACTGATGAAACCCTTGATGCCCTAGCGGAATTGTTACCCAGTCATTGGGGGCGCTCAAACCCCATAGATTTAAATGCAGATGCGCAGCCCGCTTTATTTGCGGAAGCTGTACGCTTACTGACTAAAGATAAAAACGTTGATGCTGTGCTCATGTTGCATGCACCAACACGTATGGCCGCTTCAGTCGATACAGCAGAGGCGGTGATCAAAATAGCTAAAAATACACCACGTAATATTTTGACATGTTTTATGGGGAGAGCCACTGCCATTGAGGCTCGAAATCGTTGTAACTCAGCTGGGTTATCAACTTTTCTTACTCCAGAAGAGTCTGTAGATGCATTTATGCATATGGTGGATTTCCATCGTAATCAGGAAGTCATGCGTCAAACCCCCCCTCATTATATTGAGCAAGATAGTCCTAACCATATACGTGCGAGGGAGCTTATCAGCAATACTTTGGCAGAGGGGCGGGATTACCTTACGCATGAGGAATCATTCGACTTGTTGGATCTGTATGACCTTCCTGTTTCAAATACTTTCTACTGCGATACGATTGATGAAGTTTTAAAAAGTGCTGAAAAAATTGAACACTCGGTACAAGTCAAAGCACTGCATAGGAAAAATCTAATCCCGTTTAGCTACGATGATACAGGTAGCCAGCGCTGGAAAGATATTGCGCAAGATCTTTACTCTATTCCTGAAGTTGAGCATGCGACAACTCAGCTTTCATACCGAATGGGTGAAAGTCATGCCCCTGAAGAACAGTTGGGTTTCTGTGTACAGCAGATGAAGCGCGGTTTTCAGTCTTTGCAGATAAATGTAGGTATCACACGAGATCCTACCTTTGGTCCCGTTATCGTTTTTGGTACGGGGGGGCATACTGTCGATGTGTTGACTGATCGGCACGTTATGTTGCCGCCGCTGAATATGGCACTGGCTTCGGAGCTAATCCGCCAATCGCGTTTATGTCAGATCATCGAAGAAAATAGTTACCGCTCGGAGCAAGACAAACAACAGTTGTGTAATTTGCTTTTAAAGCTATCGGAAATGATCGTAGATCTTCCTAATCTTAAATGTTTAGAAATAAGTCCTTTGTTGATGAACAAAAACGGTTTATTGGTTATGGATGTTGCAATCTCACTTTCTACTGAACCGAGTAACCTTTCAATATCACCTTACCCAGAGCATTTAACAGAAACGGTAAGGTTAAAACGTTCAGGGCGGGAAGGGGTTATGCGTGCCATTAGGGGGGAAGATGAACCCAATCACCTTGAGTTTTATAACAAGCTCAGTCCTCAATCTATTAGATTGCGCTATTTCTATAGTCGTGGGGTACCAACTCACCAGGAGTTAGCGAATTGGACACAGATTGATTATGACCGAGAGATGGCCTTTATCATAACGGTACCCCGTGAGGACGAAGATGGTATGGAGACATTAGGGGTTGTTAGGGCTGTAACTGACGCAGACAATATCAGTGCTGAATTTAGTGTTGTTATTCGTGATGACCTTCAGGGAGAGGGGCTAGGTGTTGCATTGATGAGTAAGGTGATTGATTACTGTAAAAAGCGCGGAACAATAGAAATTATTGGTTCTACCTTACAAGCAAATAAAGGTATGCAAAATTTAGCTTTGAAGCTCGGCTTTTCAAATAGCTTTAATGTTGAGGAAGAGGTCGTTGATATGAAGCTTATGCTCAATGAACCTACAGAAGATTGGCAAAGGCTACGTCTTAATTTACATACAAATTAAGGTTTTGTTTACAGCACTTTCACTTTAGGAATTGCATAATTCTAGTAAACGTAACAGCCAAAGAAGCGCATAAGTTATCAGCGCTTCTTTGGGATGACCTTTTGAATCCCAGTGTATCGAATGGATTGAGCCGGAGCCGGTTCTAAATATAGAAAGGTATATCTACATCTGTATGGCGCATATGCAGTGATAGCCCTAAAGATGATAGGCCGCGTTCGCCGAGTATTTTGGCTGATAAGGGCAAAAAGGATTGTTCTTCGAAGTCTGCATGGGCTAGATACTCTTGTGCTAATTTTATCGCAGCATCTTGATCAAGCGAGGCTTGTTTTCCTTTTGAGAGACGTTTTATATCGGATGAAATGGCGGACCATTGAGCTTCTAGGCTGCGATGCTCTTCAGTGAGCTGCTTTATCATTTGTAATGCAGCCATAGCGTCTTCAGTCTTATCTTTTGCCGAATCGGTGACTTCCCTAAATAGCTCTTTCTCTTCTTCTGCGTGATGTTCTAAAACAACTTCATCAAAGAATTTAAGTAGAGCTTTTGCAGAAAGTTGGACATCTTTTTGAACTGGGGATTCTATTTTCGTTCTAGACAGCATTAATAAACGTTCAAAGTTTTTTACAATACCTATATGGCAGTTAGAAAAATCCACTAATGGGTTATCACCATTATCGATGCTTCCATTGTTTGATTCATGACTCATTTGAGTATCCTGCTTTTATTTGAACGTTGAAGAGCTCGTTTTCTCTACCCGATATTAAAAGTTACAGGAGGCGTGGGGAATGATTAAAATCAATAGTATTACAAAAAGCGAACTGTTTTTGTGTTTTCAGTATCACTTTTTGTTGGGGTAGTGAGGAGCTAGAACTCTATAGCAATGTTGATTGAACGTTGAGATACGGAACGAGGATCGGTTACAAGCTAAAGTGAACGCTTTTTGGGGAATTATTTAGGCGTAAAGAATTTTTCTTGAGAGGAGCTGACTAGGAGAGAGAAGGGGCTTTGTAAAGTAAAACGCTATCTCAATGAAATAGCGTTTTTGTATTGCTTTTATAACGCGGAGCAGAACATATCGTGAAGGGTATGGATAATTCGTTTAGCCGTATCACCCTCAAGGCTATAATAAATAGTCTGAGATTCCCGACGTGTTTTAACTAAGCCATCTTTACGCAACACTGCAAGGTGCTGTGATAAGGCTGATTGGCTTAGGTCGAGGCAGTTATTAAGCTCGGTTACGGATAGTTCTTTGCCATCTAGGTAGCATAAGATTAGCAAGCGGCTTTCGTTGCCAAGCGCTTTCATAAGCTTGGCTGCTTTACCCGCATTGGTTTTCATCATCTCTAGTGTTGCCGCGTCAAGTGATGTTGTAGCTGTATCGTTCAAAATTACACCCCGAAGTGCTGATATTATTATATTACTCTCTAAACAAATCTATAATGTGAGCTCTAACGGCTCATTACATATAGAGTGCTGGTCTGTCACTTCTCATGCTCTCATCACATCACAATTGCCAATTTTTTTGGGCTTATAATTATATAGTTATAGTTTTTTATAACTTATTTAATATTACCTAGTTTAGAAATGTTGCGCAATTTTCTACTATATCGTTTTACTACAATAGATATAACCGAAAAGTAGGTTTTTAAATCAATACTTAGTGTAGTGGTTTTTTGTTGGTAATTTGAACGATTTCAAGTGTTTTTAATATGTTTTTGCTATATTAAATTGTTGTTTTGGCTTGTTTTATCGTATAGCTTGATTAGTGGGTTATACGAATGTCTTAATTGGGTATAGGCTGCTTGGTTGATGTAAAGCGTTTGAAATTTTCGTAGGGAGGGGGTTAGAAAGCAGTGAGGTTTTTGGGCGCTGGTGTCTGGAGACTAAGTTCATATTTGCATAGAGCTATAGTCATAGGGGCCGTTTGTTTGAGTGGTGTTGGAGTCAGGGCCGAGTGACTATTTCAGTCGAAACGGCCCTGTTTATTTCTCATTTTTTACTGAAAAATACTAAGGAATAACTCCCATTTACTAGGTTTTGCTTTCTTATGGTATTCCTTACGCAGCTGGTCAACACTTTGCAGTTGATGTTGAAGCTCTGAAAGGTTTTCAGCAGTAGCCACTGGCATATCAGTGATGAAATTCTCTACTTTCTTTAAACCTTCTAATGAAATAACTTTTCGTTCAGGTGAAAAATCATAGGTTTGTGCACTACTGAGGTGTGTCTTAAATGTCTCAATACGTTGATTAAAGCTTTCAGCTGAAGAGGTCTCAAGCGCTTCTTTATACTGCAATCGCATCTCCTTCATTGTTTGCTTTAACGTAAGGGGTTCACCGGCGTTGGCATATCCACCTGCGGTTAATAGTACTGAGATGAGCACAGAGCTAAGTAATGTTTTTACAGTGGAAAATTTCATATACAGAATTGGCCTACGTTGTGGTCGGGTCGCTTGTTTGGTGGGTAATATATCAGATCTGAGGGGTGGGCAGTATCTCAGTTGTTGATAATGGGGGATTGGTTGATGGCGGTGGACTAGATGTCTTTTGTAGGAAGCCACCCCGTGTGCGAGTTTTTCTTTTTAGGCTTTCAGCCCTTAAGGGGAAACAACAGCTCTTCCCCTTACGAATCCCCTAGCCGCCTGTTCCTTGTTTCGCTTCGCTCAATTCCCTGTGTTTCTCAAATACTAGGGCATGGATATAAACTCGGTCCCCTCAAACAAATATCCATTTCATCCCTAGTATCCTGTGATACTCGGCTGCGTCAAAGGAGGAGGGTGTGTGCCAAGTAATATTTTTTCGACAAAGCCGACCTTTTAGCTCTAGGTTCTGTGATAAAAGTTCTTCCTTTACTCGTGATTTATTAAGCGCGGATACATGAACCTAGATCACAAGCAAAGTAATATTCTTTTGATCGGGCTAATGCGTTTAAATTTAATTGTGTCATTTGTTCACTGGAGAGCTGGGTGATATCAAACCCACAGATAAAACATTGTTTTGGAGTTATTGGGATTATAAATTCGCCTTCAGGATTATCAGACACTATAAATTCCAAAGAGTCACTACAGCATATGCTCCACTTTAATTGAGGGTTCCTGAGCACAAATTGTTCTACTGCTATTTGTATAGTTAACCCTCGTTTAAAGTGGTCAGGAACAACACCGTTAGGTTCAATGTAAATTGAGTGCTTGAGTTCGACTGCTATTTTTTGCTCTTCGCTTAGGTTGTTATCTGTAGTTTCTAACAGAATTCCTTCACCGTACTTATCATATGACTTTATTGATGACCTTAAGCACCAAAGTGCATAGAACTCGGTTGCCGTTTTATGGCCTCTTAGAGGAAGTGATTTCAGTTTATTGGCTAGTACATACTCTACAAGTTCTTGAAACCTATCTTCGATTCCCTTCCCGTAACCTTGCTCGCAGCGTTGATCCCATATTCGTGTGACGCAAAAAATATTGTTATTAGGCTTTGCAGGGAAAGTGTTTCCGCTTTTTAAACGCCGAACTTGTACATTGCCATCTGAGTTGCAAAATCGTTCTATAGATTTTGCGGGAAGGACATGTTGTTTATTAACTAAGCTTTGACTCAAACTATGTTCCTATGTGTTGAAAGTTTGTTGCACAGTGGTCCTAGCGTTTGACCAAATAATTCTTCATTTAAAGTAGACACTAATTTGAAGGAAGGAAGTTTGGAGAAGTGAAACTGCCTTCCATGACAAGTTACGCATGTTTATAACTACCCATGCCAGACATCCATCTGTCTGATTAAACTCCATTGTTAACCGAGCCTATATGTTGGTGCAAGCTTTCAGTTGTTTGCTTAATCATCTATCGCCATATGCTATTGCTTCTTATCGTTTGCCTTTAGAAGGTCTCAGTAAATCGCTTACGATATGTACATAAGCTGTTGCAATATTAGTATTGTCCAATGTATATTAAGTCTTTCTAATATATACAGTGCTTTTGGGTGGCTTTATGGGGTTTAAAGGGTGGTTGGTTGCTTTGTCGATGCAGAAGCCTAAACAGGTTTTTCTAGCTATTTTTGCATTGGTGGTATTTGCAGGATTACAGATCCCGAGTATTAAGGTAGATACAGACCCTGAGAATATGCTGCCCCATGATCAAGTGGATCGTGTGTTTCATGATGAGGTTAAAAAGCGCTTTTCACTGCATGACATGATCGTTGTTGGGGTGGTGAATACAGAGCATGAGCAGGGAGTATATAACCCGCAAACGTTGCAGGATTTGAATAAACTTTCTCTTGCGGTTCAGACGATGGATGGCGTTATTCGTCAGGATCTGATGGCGTTAAATACCGTTGATAATATCAGCCAATCAACAGATCAGCCCGGTACGATCCGTTTTGAGTGGATGATGAAGTCTGCGCCTAAAACTCAGGCGGAAGCAGATCAGATTAAAGCCTCTGTAGAAAACTTACCCCTATTGAAAAATACCTTAGTCTCTGGCGATGGAAAAGCTGCCGGGGTTTATATCCCAATCGAAAATAAGTCTGAAAGTTACCGCCTTTCTAAAGAGATTCAACTTGTCATTGATGAGTTAAATGCTGCGTCGCCTACATCGGGAAATAGTTTTCATATGGCGGGTTTACCTGTGGCTGAAGATACCTTTGGCGTTGAGATGTTCATTCAGATGGCGATATCGGCGCCACTTGCTGGATTAATGATTTTTGTGCTGATGTGGGTGTTTTTCCGTTCTATGCTGTTGATAACTGCACCTATGCTGGTGGCGATGGCTGCGGTTATTATTACTATGGGGCTCCTTATTGGCCAAGGTTATACCGTTCATATTATGAGCTCGATGATCCCCATATTTCTAATGCCGATTGCGGTGGTGGATTCGGTGCATATTTTGTCGGAATTCTCGGACCGTTATAAGCCGGGCGATAAGCCGCAATCCGCTTTACGCTCCGTGGTTGGGCACCTATTTACACCGATGCTCTATACCTCGATCACTTCTGCTGTTGGCTTTGCATCTTTGGCGTTGACACCGATTCCTCCGGTACAGATTTTTGGTTTGCATGTGGCCTTTGGCATTCTATTAGCTTTCGCATTAACAGTTACTCTAGTGCCTGCCTATATTGTGAGTTTATCGCCTAAGCGTTTGGCCGCGTTAAAAGACCATTCACTCACTGATAAATCTGAGGAACAGAGTAAGTTAGGCCGTTTTCTTAGCCTTGCAGGGCGGTTCTCTATTGCGAAATCTAAAGGGATTATTTTATTGTTCGTTGCGGTGGGTACGGTGTCTATTTATGGATTAACCACGATCCAAATTAACGATAACCCTGTTCGTTGGTTTAAAGAGGATCACCGCCTACGCATTGCCGATAAAGTGATGAACTCACATTTTTCCGGAACCTACGATGCTTTTTTAGTGCTAGAACGTACGGGGTTGGCTACACAGAAGACTGAATTTTTAGGTCAATTAGAGTCTTTAGCAATTGATCAACCGATTGCCGAAAAGCTGAAATCAATACTTATTGAATACAGAGAAAGTAGTAATAAATCTTGGTTGGAAAAGCTCGCATTTGATTTAGATGATCTAGCCTACGAGGATGCAGCAAATGAGTCATTATGGTTAGAGCTTTTAAGTGTTGTGGAAAAGGCTCAATCTCAGAGTAAGTTCTTCCTATCGCCTGACGCCCTCAATTACCTTGAGGGTTTGCAGACTCATTTAAATAGTTCCGAGTTAGTGGGCAAAAGTAACTCATTGGTTACTCTGTTAAAGACTGTTTATCGCGAGCTTCAGGGAGGCGATTCATCTCAGTACTTGTTACCTAAGAATAGCGCTGCTGCAGCGCAGACTATTTTAAGCTTCCAATCTTCACATCGCCCTGATGATCTATGGCATATGGTGACGCCAGACTATAACGCTACGGTTTTATGGTTGCAGTTGAAAAGCGGCGATAACCAGAAGATGAGTCGTGTTATTGAGTTGGTGGATGATTATGTTGAACTACATCCGTTGCCGATCAATGTAGAGATGAATTGGGCCGGTCTTACATACATTAATGTGGTGTGGCAGGAGCAGATGGTCAGTGGCATGTTGAACAGTTTGACCAGTGCTTTTTTTATGGTGCTGGTGATGATGCTGCTGCTGTTTCGATCGGTGAAAATTGGTTTACTAGCCATGCTTCCGTTAACGGTAACTATCTTATTTATCTACGCAGTGATTGGCTTTGTGGGTAAGGATTACGATATGCCGATTGCCGTTCTATCTGCTTTAACTCTGGGGCTTTCTGTAGATTTTGCTATTCACTTCTTAGAGCGTTGCCGCGCTATTTATCGTGAAACTGGCGATTGGCCTGCCACTGTGGATGAAGTTTACAAAGGGCCTGCTCGGGCGATTAGCCGTAATGCTGTTGTGATTGCTGTGGGGTTTACGCCTCTGTTATTTGCGCCACTCGTCCCTTATATCACAGTGGGCTTTTTCTTGGCGGTGATTATGGCGGTCTCTGCTGTTGTTACAGTGGTTTTGTTACCCGCAGTGATTCATCAGATAAAGGATAAAGATCGTTTGTTTTCCGTTTCAGGCCCAGAACCAGCCCTAGAACTAGAATTAGACCCAGAACAGAATCAGGAGAAAGAGAATGCTTAAGCAGATCTCCAAAAAAGCTATTTTTACTTTGGTTACAGTCGCTACACTCAGTGGCGTATTAAATGCGGCGGATTTAACGGATGCAGATGAGATTGTGTCGAAAGCAAATTTGACCTCCTATTATGCCGCCAATGACGGTCGTTCTGAAGCACGTATGTTAATTAAGGATTCCCAAGGACGAGAGCAGAAACGCCAGTTCACTATTTTACGTCGTGATCGAACGGATCGAGAGGACAGTTCTGATACTAAGAGCGATGGCGGTGAACAGGACTTTTTAGTGGTTTTTAGTCGTCCAAGTGATGTGCGTAATACCGTGTTTCTTGTAGCTAAAAATCCCGCTAGTGACGATGATCGTTGGCTTTACCTTCCTGGACTAGATCTTGTGAAGCGTATTTCTGCAGGTGATAAGCGGACGAGCTTTGTGGGATCTCATTACTTCTATGAGGATGTCTCAGGCAGAGCGCTTGCAGAGGATACTCATCGATTAATAGAAACTGATGAACAGTTTTATCTGATTGAAAACCTACCGATTGATCCGCAAAGTGTGGAATTTAGCCGTTATACCGCTTGGATTAATAAGCAGACTTTTTTGCCAGAAAAGATTGAGTACTTTGATGAAGTCGATGAGCTCTATCGTCGAGTAGAGGTATTAGCGAGTAAACAGATTCAAGGGTATGAAACGGTAACTAAGTCACGTATTACGGATCTGAGAAGTGGAGGGTCGACAACCTTAGAGTTTCGTTTTCAGGCTTATAACTTAGGGATGGAACCGGCTGTCTTTACCGAGCGTTCGCTGCGTAAACCACCACGTGAATGGTTACGGAGAAACTAATAATGGGCTTTAATAAACGCTCGTTATGGTCACCTGTATTATGTAGCGTTGTTCTTTTAATGAGCAGTGCCAATAGCTACAGTGCGTCTACATCAGATGATGAGGGTAGCTGGGGTGATGATGCATGGGGAGATGAGACCGAGGCTACCGAAGGCTTGCAGCTTCATGGTTTTATTGAGGGTGCTGTAGGGGCAAGATTCAACAGTGATGATCTGCTACCTGACGATGATTTCACATTAGCAGAACTTCGTGGGCGTATTGAGGCTGAGCGTTTTTATAGCAATAGTTACGTTGATGATCTTCGATTAAGTGGTAAGTTAGATCTATATGCGGATGGAGTTGATCATGGTCTGCAGGTAGATCTGCGTGAGGCTGTTGCTGACTTTTCTCTGAATAGTCAGGTTGATATTAAAGCAGGTCATCAAGTACTCACTTGGGGTACAGGTGATCTTGTTTTTCTAAACGACCTCTTCGCTAAAGATTGGGTGTCTTTTTTCGCTGGGCGGGATGATGAATACCTAAAAGCGCCATCGACTAGCCTTAAGGCCTCTGTCTATGGAGAGAGTGCCAATTTGGATCTAGTCTGGACGCCGATATTTGCGCATGATCGTTTTATTTCAGGAGAGCGATTCTCATATTTCTCACCCTTAGCTGCTAGTCAGCAGGCCGCACCGAATGGAAAAGTGAGTCCCGAAGAACCTAGCAAAACTTTAAGTAACGGTGAGTTCGCTGCCCGACTTCATGGAACTACTCAGATTTTGGGTGTAAGTAGTACCGAGTGGGCTTTATATGGCTATCGCGGCTTTTGGAAGCAGCCAAATGCTGTTAATAGCAATAATCGACCTTTCTATAGTCCACTCACCAGTCTTGGTGCAAGCCTGAGAACGAATGTAGCTAGTGGTATCGGACATGCGGAATTCTCTTGGTATAACGGTGAGGATGATCGAGGAGACGATCCCTTTTTACCGAATAACCAAGTGAGATTACTATTGGGCTATGAACAGGAGCTAGTTTCCAAATTAACCTTAGGGGTGCAGTATTATTCAGAACACCAGTTAGATTATGAGGCGCTAAGTGCTAGTGATGGTGGCTCAATTTATCGTGTAGATCAGCACCGTGAAATGTGGACGGTGCGTATGACCTATCGCGCAATGCAAGATAATCTAATTCTGAGTTGGTTTAGCTTTTATTCACCCACTGACCAAGACTATTATCACCGCCCATCGGTTAAATATCGCTTTAATGATGAATTGAATTTAACCATTGGGGGAAACATATTTGGTGGTGAGCAGCGGCATACTTTTTTTGGGCAGTTTGAAGATGCATCTAATATGTATGCTCGGCTGCGTTGGAATTACTGAGTCAGAATAATTCAGAGTAGGCGTGTAAAGCTAAGCATAATCTTTACGTTGGCCACGTCTTTTAGGTTTTTGCTCTGGCTTAAAGTGAACGGCTGTAGTGCAGTTACGTCCATTTTTCTTCGACGTATACAGTGCCTCATCCGCTTTTTTCATAACCCCATGTGGGTCTGCTATATCTGCTGTTTTTTCGCACACACCGATACTAATCTGTACGCTGACAGTTTCTCCATCATCAGGCTTACTGCGCATCTGTTGCCCTTTTTCATTACTATCAGGCCGGTTTTGATTCCGAATATGCATGGGGTAGTTGGCTATGGTTTCGCGTAGTTGTTCTATATAGGGCAGGGCTTCAGCTTCGCTTTTACCGGGAAAGACTAAAGTGAATTCCTCACCACCATAGCGATAAGCTTTACCGCCACCACTGACCTGATTGAGTTTAGCTGCGACCATTTTTAATACCTGATCGCCCACATCATGCCCATAGGTATCGTTGAATTTTTTGAAGTGATCAATATCGCACATCGCTAACGTATATTTCTTACCTAAAGTAGAGAACTTATCTTGAAGTGCGCGGCGGGCGGGGATGCAAGTAAGCTCGTCAATAAACGCCATACGATAAGAATTCTGTACAACTGAAATAGCTAGTGCAATGAGGCTGGCAGAAACAAAGAGTGCTGAAATAAGAGGGTGATTAAACCAACTTAGCATAATTAAAGCTGAGATAAATGAGGCGAGTAGGGCCGCATCTGTATAGGTTCTGCGTAGGGTAAAAGAGAGCAAAATAGGGATGATACAGATACTAAAGGTAATGGCCGCTGCCTCGCTTAGGTAATACTCATGCAATAGCATCTCAAGCATACTCATAGGCAGATCAGGTAAGTAGAGACCAAGAGAGCCGTTTGCCCACGTGAGATAAAGAACCAGATAGCTAGTAATTATGAAAAGAAGCCTACTGATACCTAGAGGCGTAAAGAGCCCTCGCTCTTTATAGAAAGCAATGAGACCCATATGTACCGGTAATAGAACGGAGATAGAGCTGAACAGTACAAAGGCATCAGGTTGATTAAGGCTTGTTTGGAGACCGTTTTGAATTAACCAGTAGGCACCGCTTAAATTTAGGGCTGCAAAAAGGATACGGCTTCGGTTAAATCCATAGCCTAAGAGGGTAACAACAATGGCTAAAAGGTAGGGCGTTAAAGTGAGTATCTGCTGATACTCATTACTCAGCTGGGCTGTAATGGGTAATAGTAAGCCCGCACCACATAAGAGAATAAGTGAAGGTACAATTAAACCTGCAATTCTTAAAAACAAATTCGAGCCCAGGGTAGTTAAAAAACCCTACCATTGTAACGGCTGTGAATAAAAAAATATTGCCTTAACGCAATAAAAAAAGCCGGATTAAAGAATCCGGCATAAGGTTGTTTTGCTCTTTTGATTAATCAGCGGTAGAGGCCATGATTCAGTGTTAAGAGCCGAATTAACGACTAGTTTCGCTAAGAGGCTCTGTCTTTTTAAATCCAAGCATTGACGCAACCATCATGGCTGGACACCAGCCGGTAAAAGCTGATTGGGTTAGGCTTGCTCCTACAATCGCCGTGATAGCTAAAAGCATAGGGTTGAGGTTAAGTAAAATGACAGACCCAACACTGAGTAGAACAACACTCCCGGCGATAATATGTAAGCCTTGGTGAATACTCATTCCAGTGGTGTCACAACTTTCAGCTTTGAGTCCAATTTTTTGGAAAATGAACACCGCTGGGCACCAGCGGGTAAACCCGGATTGCAATAGATTAAAACCGACAAAAGCAGTTAAGTAATACCAGTTAGCGTTAATGTATGTACCTAGCGCTAGGCTTATAAGGATGACTATACCTGCCATTAGGCGTAAGGCTGCATTGATTGACATATCGGCTCCTGAATAAAGGTAGTGATGAGGTAGATATTATATATAAGTAATATCTAATATAAAAGATATTTTTATATTTCATTCGTCTCTAATTGGCGTTCCTTAAAGATAGCGTCCAAAATTAATGTGGATGTCGAACTTTCTCGTGGGAAAAGCCGAGGGGATAAAATGGATAAGATTCTGGTTAATATTGATTTTAAATCAGAGACTGACAGCTTATTGAAGAAGGCTATTCATATCGCGCGTCAACATTCCGCTTCTGTTGAGTTATTTTGCTGTTGTTATAATCGATTTATAAAACATGGATACCTTTTTGATAAGCGAGAAGAGCAGACAGCTGAACATGCCTATGTTTGTCAGATGGAATCTAAACTAGAAGCGTTATGCTTCAAGCTGCAAAGTGAAGGTATTGAAGCCGGATACGATGCATGCTGGGATCGGCATGCAGCAGAAGGAATTGTCAGAAAAGTACTGCGCTATAATCCCGATCTGTTAATACACCCCATACAACCTCATAATCGTGTAGGACATTATCTGTTTGCCCCTGTGGATTGGCAAATTGCGCGTAAATGCCCCGTTCCTGTTCTGTTTTCTAAGTCACGCCCTTGGAAAGACCTTACCCGGTTAGTTGCTTGTATTGATCCCCTGCATCAGGGGGATCAAGAGGGGAAACTCGATAGAGAGATATTAAACCAAGTGAAGAGGTTTTCAGCCGATGGTTTTAGTGAACTTCGTGTACTCCACTGTTATCACACCTTGCCCCATGAAGCTATTTTCGATGAACAGTTAGTGACGGACTATGATGCGCTTCAAGTCAAAGTGGAGAAGCAGCATTTTACGCGCTGTAACACGTTACTGGCAGAGTTTGATATCAATACTGACTCCCATTTAGTTGATATTATAAAAGGTGAAACTGAGCTGACGATCAAAAACTATGCGGCTCATAATAATATTGATGTTATTGTTATGGGAGCTGTTGCAAGGAGTGTCTTTGATCGATTGCTGGTAGGCAGCACTATGGAATATGTTGTCGATCATGTTGATTGTGATGTATTAATTGTAAAATCGCCTGATTTTGAATGCCCAGTCTCCGACTGAAAGGACCTGTCATAGGGGAAGTTGTATCGTGCGTTATCTCATAGGGGTTGTACTGCCTGCTTTATTTCAGGTTTTGGTAGTGTTTATTATCGCTGAAACAAATCAAGGAAACGGTTCTTGGGCAGGTTTAGGAGCTTTTTTAATCGGTATGTTCGCTATCCCTGCTACCGCCTTTATCAATGCATTACATGTGTGGAAGAATCCCAATGTGAGTTTTATACAATTGATTGGGAAGTGCTTTACGCTTGCGATGATTGTGCCCGTGTTAGCTATTTTTACCCTGTTTTTATAACCCCTATCCCTGAGCTATAAATGGGTATTTCTATACTAAATAGCTCTCTTTTAGTTCATTAATAACTGGCAGAATTGATACGACTAACAGTAGAGCCATTGTCATATTGAATGCGCGCTGGTATCTCACTTCTTTTAAAAAGCGCTTAAGCCACGTACCACATACTAGCCAGATGCCTACACAGGGCAAACTCGCTATTAGAAAAGCACCGGCAATCAACAGAACCTGAAGTAACATGCCTGCATCTTGTGTTGTATAGGCGGCGACTGCACCTGTCGCCATCACCCACGCCTTAGGATTAACCCACTGAAACAACGCAGCCTGCAAAAAAGTTAAGGGCTTAGGGTTATCTTGGTGTTTATCTTTATTTGACGCATCGTTATTCGACGTGCCTTTATGCATTGTTTCTCTATCACTTGCCTCTAATGATTTAGGCGCTGATGTAGCGACAAGATAAGCTAGGTAGAATAGGTACAGTACCCCAAGGATCTTGATGATCTCGTGTACCATGGGGAATTTTTCGAAGACAACACCAAAGCCAATACCCACGCCCGCAACCATCAGTGGAAAACCAAGGCAGATACCCATTAAGTGAGGCAGGCTGCGTTGTAGGCCAAAATTAAGCCCAGAAGTCATAATCATGATGTTGTTTGGGCCGGGTGTAACGGTGGTCGATACTGCAAAGACAAATATCGCGATATAGAGTTCCATGTTTAACCCTTAAAGTGTATGACGATGTACAGCGTTGGAAAGCTGGGTGCTATCGCTTAGATAAAGAGCTTAAATATAGAACTTA
>CERC01020177.1_pt1 | contig 18207 bp, 10 predicted proteins | sample 530921 | NCBI WGS metagenome assembly CERC01 (sample SAMEA2621099, study PRJEB7988) | marine metagenome | isolation source: saline water (ENVO:00002010), including
TCACGTTCAAACGGAATGGGCGGTCACGATGGGCCGGAATATGCAGTTATTGCTTAGGGCCGCCTGCAGGACCTTGTCGAAACGCATCGGCGCATCGAAAGCCTTAGCAATGGCACTTGGTGAGGTGTCCATGACAACGGCACCGCAGCTTGCTTCACGACAAGTACGTGAATGCGATAAGTCGCGAGCCCCAATAACAAGGGCAAGAATACTGCCATTGCAACTCCGAGGCTTGTCGGTTCCATTAGCAGCATAAACGCAATACCCGCGGCTGCTGTGAGAAAAGCCACATAGTTGAAAGTTTTCTCAAGGGTGCTGCAGTCGATGGTCACTGAAGGCCCCTTAGTCCGTGAACTGATTTATTGGAAACCAAACCTCAAATACGCGCTGGCTCGCCAAAAGCAGCAGCCTGCCATGCGCATCATTGCTGACAAAGTAACGCACAGGAGAGACCCCATGAAAATCAGCGAGACACAAAACGTTCCGGTCACTACCGATGTGCTCTGTGATGTATGCGGCACATCCACCACAAAACCTGGTACGCCTGCGCAGTTTGGTGTGCTGTCAGCCCACTGGGGCTATGGTTCGCAGCATGATGGTGAACGGTATGAGGTGCACCTGTGCGAGGGCTGCTTTTTCAGCACCCTGTCGGGACTGCGACGTCAGCGGATGGTTGAGCATTTGTTCGACGAAGTATCCGATCAGACGATCAAAGCTGACGCACCGTTCGGTCTGGTTGAACGTGACAACTATTTCAAGGACTGAGTGAAACCACGCCACAGCAACCCTCAGCCATACGGAAAACCGTCCAGACTCAACAGCCGTGCAAAAGCCGCTCTCGCAGCCGTTGTGCTGTCTGTTCGCAGGACAAACCCAGTGCGGGATCAGCATGAATCAGTTGAGGCAGCTTCTCGTCGGGCCAGCCTCGGGCATCATCATCGATGGCCAGCCAGTCACAGGGTGAGTTCATTCGGGCCAGATAGGCCTGAATCTGCTCGTAGCGTGTCTGTAGATCCCAAAGCGTTGCTGCTCCGGACTCGCCGATTTTCATTTTTGAGTGCCAGGTGGCGCCAACCACCAAACCTCTTAAGCTTTCCGGCAAAGCATTGCAGGCACGCCTGAATCCGAGATGACGCGCCCAACTCGTTGACAGGACAATCCGCACATCAGCGCCCTCAATCGCTGACAGCAAGTGTGGTACCCACATGAAAAGCTCACCCGGTCCACGCAGCACCGGACGCCCGCGCTTCAGGTAGACCTCGTCAGGGTGCAGCACCCCGTCATAGTCCAGGAACAACAGCATGAGTCCTCCTACCATAAATACTTCGTCCGAGCTGTGAATGTCATGCACACCCTTGCCTCGCTCCGCTGATGGGCTTGTCTGAACGGTAAGCCCTTTTTCCGGTAACCGGCATTGATTAGCAGCAGAGCCGTCGGAACCACTACCGTGAGCCTAGAAAGGACTAGCCAGATCCAGCACTATCGGTGGGTTAATCGGCTGGTATTGCTCGTCACAGGTGCTGGCATTAACCAGGGTGAGCGGTCCGCGCTGGTAGCTGCCGTACCCTTCATGAATATGCCCAAAGATATGAGCTTTGAGGGGCAGCCTGTCAATACGCTGCAACAGCTCAGTACACCCAACATTTCTGGGCCCCAACCCCAGCACAACCTCATCTCCGATCCCCCTCGGCGGGCCGTGGGTGATCAGCACATCCGTGTTGTCAGGGATGCGCGACCAGGCATCGTACAGCGGCTGGCCCGGGTCCAGCATGAATGCCCAGTTCCAGAAGGTGGGAGTCCAGGGCGAGCCCCAGAAACGAATGCCTTCAATTTCAACGCCACTGTCCTCAAGGTAAATCGCGTGACTGAGCGCCTCGCGTGCCTGCTCCGGGCTGTCCTGGAATGCCCAGTCGTGGTTGCCGGCGATGACAATCTTGTACCTGTGGGTCAGTGTACCCAGCCAGTCATTGAGCTCCTCAACATTATCCAGCGTGCCCTGCCCCAGGCTGTCACCAGCGTGGATCAGCACATCGCCATCTGGAATGTGCTGGATGCTGCGATGCATGCTATGTGTGTCGGAGATACAAACGAGTTTCATCGGCTTGTCTGTGGTGTATTGTGAGTTGCAGTATCGGTCGGCTGGCTGAGTAGTTCATCCAGTAGCGACCAGTCCAGAAATGGCAGTAAGCGTGCGATATTCCTGGCGTCATCAACCCCGCGGTGGGGCTGGCCGTCAAATTCCAGCTCATGATGAGCCAGTGCATGGGCAAGGCTGGTTTTCTTGCGCTGCCTGGTGGTACGTCGCCAGAGCTTCTTCAAGTTCAGGTGCGGCAGGCTCAGCAGTTGTGAACCGGCACTGTTGAGGGCGCATTGTGCTGTCAGCTGGTTAAGATCGTAGTTACCCCAGCTGCCCCAAATGGCAACCGTTTCCGTACTTTCAAGCCAGGCGTTCATTTGATCAATAGCCTCCTTGAGGGGTGGCGCGTTATCCACCATGGCTTGCGTGATTTGTGTCAGTGCGATGCAGAACGCGCTGAGAATCGGCTGCCGTTCAGGCCGCACGATGAACGAGCGCGTATCCAGAACAGTGCCAAGCCGATTGGTCAGCACACAGCCAATCTCGATGATTTCCATGCTTTGAATGCTTTGCGCCGCGCCCTCTGGCGTACCTGCAGCCCAGCAGGTCGCTTCGAGGTCAACCACGAGAATTGGCGAATTGCTTTCCTGCATTGGCATTAGCCTTGCCTTTAGTCAGATTGCCAATAAACAAGCATTCAAGAAGACCGCTTTGCCTAATATTGATCCGTCAATAGGGCTTGGTGCAAGCCACTACAATACCCGCAGCCTCACAGAACACCCCTATCATGCGATCCTGCAGTTGAAGGTGCTGGGTGGCAGCTTTCGGCCAGAAGGAACCTTTAGACTCGGCTAGTAAGCTGGGGGCGATTCAATCGCTATCCTCACAGGCTAGAAAGCCAGCAATAGGCAGATTCAGAAAATACTAGGCATTTCACAGCACGCTCTGGATCAAGCCAACGCCGGAAATGCCCCAGCAAAACTGGACGGCGAACAACTTGAGCGCATCAGTATCGTGCTGAACCTCCACGCCGCCATGCGCACGCTTTTTGAAAACCCGGCAAACGTCTATGGTTTTATGGCGCGACCCAAGGTCAATCCGTTCTTTGATGGACGTGCGCCACTTGATGTTATTGCACAAGGCAGCATGGAGGACTTTGTCGAAACCTATCGCCGAATCACCAGTCTCTGCAATGGCACCTGATTAACCCGAGGCCATATAGCTTCTGGATACTCAAAAGCGGGGGGTACCTCGCAAGCGTTTGGCATGTAAAATCCCTTCGGTAGATCGATTAATTCGGTAAAGAGATAAAAGGAAGCACCTTGGACATCGAAATTTGGGACGGCGGGCTACAAGAACAAGAGATTGAGGCAATCAACAAGATCAAGGCAGCGTTCGCGGATACTCTACATACCAGCAAGCTCCAAAGTGGAGGTAACTCCCTGAGGGAGCAGCTCCAAAACCAGCTCGGACGCACGCAAAGTCATCCCTGGAAAGGGTATGCAGGGTTCAGGTTCGTTGACTCCAAAGGCAAAGAAGGTGAGTTTGATTTAGTTATCGTCACTCATTGCAATGTCATCATTATCGAATTGAAAGATTGGAACCATGAACCCGTAACGACTAATGGGGATATCTGGTTCAAGGGCGACAAGAACATGGGGCGTTCGCCCGTCAGCATCACGAGAAATAAAAAGTTCTTGCTGGATAACAAGCTCAAACGGCTTTCATCACGCTTCACCAACAAGAATTACCTGCCGCGAGTCTATTTCTTCGTTGTTATGACTGGAAATGCTGATTTTAGTCAGCTATCGGAAGTCGACCTTCAACACACGATATCCCTGAAGGACTTCTTGCGTTTTGCGGACAAAGTTAAGTTCAACGATTACTTCCGCCCGCATCCGGACTCACAGGTCTTGAATCAAGACATTCCGGTCTTTGATGAGCTATTTCTGAAGGGAAATACAGCACCGAAGGCACTGAAAATCGGAGGGTACACAGCGGTAGAAGAAATCTTCGAGCATCCGAGTTCTGTTTACAAGGAGTATCTGGCAAGTTCGGAAATCTCGAAGAGTGCCGAGGCTCTGCTGCGGGTCTGGAACTTCAAGAAACTTCATGGCAACAAGGCTATAACCTCACAAGGTAGGGCTGAGATCGTATCCCGTGAGCGGGAGGTATTGCAGTTCATAAACCACCAGAATCGCGACCTGTATAACCACTGCCTTCGCTCGCTGACAAGCTTCGAAAAGGATGAGGTTACATCTCAATACAGCGAGGTTTATGAACTTCCTCCTGGGCATGTGAGGTTCAACGAGTTTGTGGGCAAATACGGTCAGTCATTTAACCAGGCCGACAGACTGATCCTCACGAAGCTGCTCCTCGCAAAATTTGGTGACCTACATGAGATCAAGATTGCCCACCGAGACATTGCAGATCATAGTCTGTGGTTGTCACCATCGAAGGAAATTGCTCTCTCCAACCTCATCTCCGCTTACCACCAACCAATTGGAACGGTTGGCGATTATCGGAGCAGACTTTCGGTAGGGTCTGTAGCGGTAAAGGAGATGCTTGATGGCTCGCCATCGACCCCATTCCATGAGGACGTTCATGCGCTTGGGCTCGTGTCGTGGCATCTGCTGACTGCTCAAAGAATGTCTCCGAAGAGCCTAGAGAACATTCAGAACGAGATGCTTTCAAGCAGTGAATGGTATGCAGGAGTTCTTCTTGAAGCGGTGACAGGAAAATTTAAGGATGCATCGGTATTCTTCGATGCCTTGAAGCGTGCTGAACCGCAGGGCGAATCGATACCGACTTTCGACGATTCCGAACTGGAAGCCTATCGTCACCCCATAAATCACACTCGGCAGTTTCCAGACCAGGGCGAGTTTCTGGTTTCTACCGATGATAAAGAGGTCTACGCCTCAGAGGGGAGGCTCGTTAAGGCTTGGTTTAATGTCGGCGCCAAAGGAGAAGATCCGGTTAGCAATTTTCGCATACTTACTTTTTTGAAGCGCCTGGACAAACTGGCAGCAGTAAATCCAATTTACTTACCACGTATTCATGAATATGGACTCGCGGCAAGGGCCGGGAGCATGTATCTGGTGACCGATCTAGTTGATGGGACCACGTGGGCTGATGCTGCAATTGACGACTCAGAAAAGTTAGGCGTCATCGAAAAGCTGATCGATGCAGTTGAGCATCTTCATAGCCTCGGGATTTCTCACGGCGACCTACATCCCAGCAACGTGATGCTGGATAAGCAAAACGGGAATGTGTACCTGATAGATATTCCGGACTTTTCCCACAACACTGCCGAAGCCAAGAACCATCGATATAGCCCAGAGAACATCGAGGGAAGCTCCTCCGAACAGCGGGATATCTTTGCTGTGCTTCGAATGTCTTGCGAATTGCTCGGCTTGGAGTGGGGAGAGGAGTCCAAAGACTATCCGAGAGTCTCTTATGCGATTCAGTCTGAACTGAACGATATAGAGTTCGGCTTCAAGGATTTGGGACGGTTCAGAAAGGCGCTAACGACCGCAGCCGAAGTGCAAGAGCAGCAATTTATCGAAATAACACTGAGTAATACTAATGAGCAGATGACGATATTTCCCGACAACGGGCATCTGTACGTCAAGGTAGAGGCCCCCAAGCAAGGAAAGAGCGATTATTCGGTGACGTTTTCCGGCATTGGTGGATCATTCGTCGCCTTCTACGACAAGGAACAGAAGTGCTTTACCGGAGGGTTACCCCCTCGAATCAGATCTGATGTCAATTTCAGGGTGGCAGAAGAAAGCCAATTTGAAATCAGCACGGCAATTCGCATCAAGCCAGGCCGACCTGCTCAACTTTTCGGCTTGTCTGAACACCTTCGCGATGATGACGTATTTCATCGTGCCATCGAGATGCTTCAGACGGTTCCGCCAGAAATTGATGAGTCGGGGTTGAGTCAACAACTCAAGGATATATTCGAAAGGCCAGCAGCTTCCGTTGAGGATGACCGTTCGGCTATTTCGTTCGATATTTCGACACAGGCACTTTGGCGGGCAATCCTCGACACAGAGACCGAGTCAAGCCCGAATATAGAGTTGAATGGTACTTCGATGACACCATCAGACGCCGATTCTGAACTGATTCTTCCTTACGAGGCAGACATTGATCCACTTGGCACTTTCGCGAGCACGGATGAGGTCGAGGCACTTCTCATTGACCAGGATGGTGCGGAGAAAGTCATCGGCCAAGTCTCACTAAAAAAGTCTGCTTTAAACGAGGTTCGACTCAATAAAGTCAGATTTTCTGCCAAAGGTTTGAAAGATGGCGACTCTGTCTTCTTCAGGACGAAACAAGACAGGGCTTCATACCGCAAACGTAAGGCTGCGCTTGAAAGGCTGCTTGATAGGGAAGGGGTCTTGCCTGATCTGCTCGATTTGTTCGACCCCGCATGCAACAAAGATGCAACGCCATACAACATTTCGGTCACTGATGAGGACTTCGCAAGATACGACCGCGAAGACCTGCATGGAAACAAGATTAGCCTCAACGAACAACAGCGTGAGGCATTTACCAAGCTGCTTAACTACGGACCTCTATCGCTTTTGCAAGGACCGCCAGGAACAGGGAAGACGGAATTCATCGCTGCATTCGTCCACTTTCTCGTCGAGAAGTTGGATGTACGAAGAATCCTGCTGGTCAGCCAATCTCACGAAGCGGTGAACACGGCTGCAGAGCGGATAAGGAAGCACTGCGGGAGGTTGGGGACTTCGCTCGAAGTCGTCAGGTTCAGCAACCGTGAAGGGGCAGTTTCTCATGGTCTGAAAGACGTCTACTCCCATGCCATCACCGCAGAAAAGCGCGAATTGTTCAACGCCGAATATCGCTACCGTGTCGCTGCTCTATCGGATGCGCTGGGTCTCGATGCTGAATTCATCTCCAAGGTCGTCGAAGCGGAGTTGAAACTGTTCAAGCAGATGGACCATCTCGAATCCCTGCTCAAGAACTTTGATAACGTTGACGATGAGGAGGATATCAAAGCCCTCAAACCGATCGTGGTTGAACTGGATGAGACTATCCGCACCAAGCTTGCCGACTGTGGCATTGCTCTTTCACGGGAAAGCAAGGTTTCGGAAGCGAAGTCGATCCTGCTGTCCAATCTCTGTTCCGAGTATGGTGTTCGGCCAAATGAAGCCAAAAGGGTTCGGGCATTGGCTAGGATATCCCGAGACATCCAGGACGCCCTGTCGGCAGAGAGGATCAATTGCGACGAGTTCTATGCGCGGTCGAGACAACTGGTTACCGGCACCTGCGTCGGTATTGGGCAAGGGCATATCGGGATTCACGACAACATCTATGACTTCGTAATCATTGATGAGGCGGCTCGTTCAATATCCAGCGAACTGGCGATTGCTATGCAATCGGCGAAACGCGTTCTTCTGGTCGGCGATCATTTGCAGTTGCCACCCCTGTACTCAGACGCACACAAAGCCGCTCTGGCTCGCCGACTTGGAATCAATGACAAGCACACCGAGCTTGATGAAGTATTGCGAAGCGATTTTGCGCGGGCTTTCAATTCGGAATATGGGAAGCGAACGAGCGCTACGCTGCTCACTCAGTATCGGATGGCTCCGCCCATCGGGAATCTGGTTTCCAAGACCTTCTATAACGGCAAGCTGAACAATGGAGATCGAGCTATTCCCGACATCTATAAGGGTGCTCCTCGCCAGCTTCGTTCCCCCGTGACTTGGCTCGACACCTCATTGCTTGGCGAACATGCCAATCACCAGAGCGACCGTGGCGTCAGTATTTATAACCGTTGCGAGGCAGAGCAGGTCATCGACCTTCTCAAACAAATTTCAGAGAGTGGTCAATTTCTGACCGACCTTTCCAACCTCAAGGACAAAGATGATGCGCTGATCGGTATCATCTGCATGTATGCCGAACAAAAGCGGTTGATTCGGCAGAAATTCAACCAGAGGATTTGGAACGACGGGTTCAAGGCATTGGTGAAAATCGACACTGTCGATAGCTACCAGGGCAAGGAAAACCGAATCATCATCCTCAGTTTGACGCGTTCCGACAAACAGAAGAGTCCAGGCTTCCTGCGCACCCCCAATCGAATAAACGTCGCGATGTCCAGAGCAATGGATCGGCTGCTAATCATCGGCAACGCAGAGATGTGGACGAACCACAACAAGGACAAGCCTCTCGGACAGGTTGTTTCCTTCATGAGTGATATGGGCGAAGACGCAGGCTACAAGTTCATGTCCACGAAGAAGAGCAGCTAAGGTGACAACATTGCAAAACACTACGATTTATCACGAGATTGACTTCCTGTTGCCAGCGCAACGCTTCAACATCAACTTCTCGTATATCACCCAAAAAGGGCTGCCTTTCGTTCGGGAATTCGTTCTTCGTCTGATCCACCTTGCGCCGATGTCAATGTCGCAGGTGGCGACCTTCTTCGGCTTTTCACGCAAGGAAGTTCAAGAGGCAATTGGTGACCTCGTTGAACGCGGCGAACTAATGTTGTCCGAAAATGGCCGTCTGACGCTAACGGAGAAATCCAGAGGTTACTTCACTGAGCTCGGTGAGGTTCCGCGTTTGTCGCTGCTTCGAGACAGCGCGGTTTACTTGTCTTTTGATCTCGCAACCTTTTCATGCCTTGGTAAAGACAATACGTCAGAAAAATGGAAAGCTGGTCTTTCAATCAAGGTCGACGACGAGAACGCATCTTGTAGCGAGACGCAGGTGGAAAAGCATTTCCAGCGTCAGTTCCATGAAATCTTGCAGAAGGGTTTTCTGTCCAAGTCGCTGACTCAGGATGAAAAGGATTCACCTAATGTTTACACCGTCAATTCAGTGCTCAAGGTTAAGCAGATGCCCGTCAGACTGCCGGTTCAGTTCAAGGTTGACGAGGATGGCAGAAGCGTCGAGCGGGAGGATTTCGAGCAGCTGAAAAGTTCAGACTACGTGCATGAGCGAATCTCGCTGGAACTTGACCGCTTGGCAAGACCCAGCAATTTTGGCGAGATTGCGAGAGCAATGATCGATATTGGGGACGGCGAGACGTTGAAGCTCTTCGACTCGAAGGGCAGTTCCGTCAGCCTGCAATTCTTCGAAGATTTGGCGAAGCTGGAATCCAACAGTCAGAAGAAGAGAAAAACCTTTATTGGACCAATTTACTCATCGGCAAATTGGGAGTTGCTCCAGAAACACTTGGCTCCTCTCATCAAGGCGAGGAGAGAAAGAAAGACGGACGTTGGGCAAACTCCTTTTCGTTGGCTTGCACCTAGCGACCCATATTGGGGCAAGAGCAGTAATCTCCAGGTAAGAGTCAGCGAGATTCTCAGCATGGCAAGCACGAAAAAGAAGAGGCTCTATTCGCCGACTATCTATTTGCCTGTCTCCGGAGCAGATGACCAGAAGACTGCCCGCCAGTGGAAATGGGAGTTCGACCCTAACACCGATAAGATTCATGCGATGATTGAGGGCTTCCTTGGCGGGAATGTCGAGGTAATGCACTTCGAAGGCGAGTTTGTGGTTGTCGTTTATCACGTCTCATTGCCTGATTCTTACCCTGTCAGCCTCCCCATCGGATTCATCAGTGCCGATAAAGATGTCGTCTCGTCTGTTGGACGGCTGATTACGACATACCTAGAGGGCAGTTCTGGGTTTGAACGTCCTAACGATTGTGGACTGCTATCCCGTTTAGGGCGCAATTAATGATCAAGATCAGAGTTGAGTTGTGAATTGTGTTAGCCCGTAGTGCTGTCCGGTAATCTCCCCGAAAAACAGCGGTGATCAGAAGTAGAGTTTTCCGTAAGCTACTTGCATGGAGATTCTGCATGAAGACATCACGTTTTACCGACAGTGCCCATACCGGCCAGTGCCTTCGACTTTGATCCGGTCCACATGACCTGCATATGCCCGGCAGCCCAGAAGCTCAGCCACCCGAGTGTGCGCACCAACGACAAAAGCGCACGAGTTGCCTACTTCGAAGGGCTACTGCCCCAAGCGCGAATCATGTATGCAAACCCGCACGCTGCAGAACGCCGCAACGGCGCGGGTTAGCAAGTAAGCCTCCGTTTGGCGGACCACCTCGCGCCGAGCTATACCGACAGAATGAAACATCGGGTCGACAGTTCCAGAGGTAAGGCTATCTACAGAAACCGAATGTAGGTGGTAGAGCCGATGTTTGGCAACATCGTCACCAATAAGTGGCTGAACCGTTTCAGCTTGAGTGTGCGCAGCAATTGGCAGTGGCAGATTACTGCATAATAAACAACATTAAGAGACTGAAGAATTACGACTTGAAACTGAATAACATAACTTCATGAGCTAGCAATATCGCGCCACAATATGACCAAAAACAACAGATTAGTCTTAGGATTATTATATCGTATCATTATACCGTAAAAACGCCAAAAAAACTTTCTTATTTTGATTTTTTCACTCTCTTTCCTGTTGAAAATAGCGCAGCTTAGTTATACCTTCCCGTGTAACCAGATAACTAAAGAATACCCAAATTTGCTGTTAGGTATACAGATGAGTGAATCTCCGAGTATTGAAATTTATCGCCTGCCGATATCCACGGCTTATCGTAATGGCAACCATATCGAGTGGCCTCTAGTGGATAAAGAAATTCGGAGGTCACAGCAAATGCTAGCGACACTTATTGCTAGGGCACAACCGATTTTTGGCGATCTCGTACAGTTAGAACCGGTTGAATGTGCTGACGACACTAGTGTGAACCTGATCGTGCGCGCAAATTTGGAACAACAACAACTGGAGCTCATCCCCGAGATCCGGAAAACCGTTACTGCACTTTTCACTGAGGCATGTGAGGCACTTAACCTCATCGCAGCGTCCACTGCACCGGCAGCTGAAATTGCGATCAACGCTGGAAACCCCGCCGACAGCACCGGCATGACCATTTACGCGCGCGCACCTGTAGCAGAGCTGGCACAGATTTTACGTGAGTGCCTCCCAGCAGGTGCTCAGCCCGGAGCGGATCTAGGGATGGCTGACTCACCGGCCATCACACCACCGCGTGGCATAAGCGGCCGCCTTAGGGACGAGGCCGAGGAGACACTCGCGGCCGAAATTCTGCATGTGTGCGACCACTCACGGTCTACACTAGTAAAATCCGACAACAAACTCAAAAAAATCACTTTCTCACCCGAACATCGCACAAAGTTACTACACGCACAACTCGAATTTATAACCCTTAGCTTACAGATTTCTATAAACTATAAATTTTATAACGGCGTAAAAAAAGCTTCCGGTTACACGCTAATACGAATTGTAGCTACTATAGAATGTCCCCAGCAGCAGCTTAAAATACAAGATTAAAAATTATCCAAAACTCAAAACTAGTCAATGAACTTCGATGCAGAACTTTACAAATCCTAAAAAGGATCTAGTCCGCATTGAGGCATAAACCAGAAGGACCTGCGAAAATTTGCCGCAATGAATCTGCATTGATTATTGATTCCAAATAACACATTAGTTATCCAACTCCAATGTTGCAGCCATCACCAGTAACGCTCGCCAAAGTTTTCTGTTTGGACCGTCGAGATTGGAGATTTTCAGACATATACCACTGAACTTTGAGGTGCTCCTGACAGCCCAGCTAATACTATATCTCTTCAGCATTATATGAACCGCCTCGGTATTTGTTTTCATGGAGAGGATCGCAACTATTTCCGCGCCCATAAATCTAGACAAATATTCGACTGCCCTAAGCTGCTCTTCTTGCTGCACATCACAGCTCCAGTGCCCGACATTGGCCGTTTCAACCCATATGGCCAGTGCATCGAGAAGTACGGCCTTCTCTGAAGCCGTCATCGCTGAAAACTTTTCTTCAATTTCCGTCAGTCGAATACTTAGCGCATCCGTCTCACGCCGATATTGATCAACCTGCTGACTGCTCGATGCTAACGCCAGAGGATCTTCTGATCGCTTCGCCAGTCTGTAACCGTCGTAGCCTGTTTTCAGCTCTACTAACTGAGCTCTCCTTAGGATACTGCGAGAGGCAAGCCTATCGAGTCCTAGGCTTTCAGCTACGATTTCGATAGATTTACCGCTGTTGCCGAATCGTCGTAGAAGCATGTCGACATCCGTCAAGCCTGGCCGGAGCGTGCCAGATAACGATCCAAGCAGGTCAGATATCGTCACATCCTGAGGCAATCGTGTTGAAATTTTCGGCTCTGGTATCGGAGGTAATCGCCCCTCAGATGACCTACGCGAAGTTCGTCGACGTGTGCGTATAGTCGCGCTCGCAACCTGTTCAGCGTAGGCTCTGGCGTGGTCCGATAGTTTTGGCGCCATAAAATGAAGAGTTGCCAGCTGATCCACACAATGAGTGTAACTACCCAAGGTGGTGCGTTCAGAAGCGTGACCTGCAGCAACCGCAATACTTCTTAAGGGGAATGCCACATCATCGCCAAAAAATTCGGACTCGGCGCTGTCCAACGACTGTTCAGAAAAACCCGGAATTGGCATCAAGGCCTGCGCTGCCACAGTACGTGTCACCCAGCCATGGCGCAGATGATGAAATCGAGTGCGTCGATCACCCGTTACTCGACGCAGCAGCTCGTTCAAAATACGGCCGGCTACCGTGCGATCTAGCAGATCTTGCGAACCTGGACGTTCAGCCATGAGCATCGCATTAGAGTTTTCACTAAAATCGGCTTCGCCTGCTGCCAGTAATCGATCCAGCACCTGCTTTTCCAGTAGATCCAGCCTCTCTAACAGCACGAAGATTCTGACACCCGACGGTGACTTTACCTCGCCATACACCGCGTTATGGATCCATACATACATACACGTCTCATCACGCTGCACATCGCTATATGCCAGCCTAAGCACCTCGCCAAAACGCAGGCCAAAGCGGAAGCCGAAAATAAGTAGACCGGCATACTGCCATCTCCGGCGATCTCCAAGTGATGCCTCAGAAGTTATTACCGCCAGTGCACGCCGATACTCTGCAGATGTGACGAAATTAGCATCTGCAAACCCTTGCTGCGCGTAACCTCCAGCAGCTGACATGACAGCCGACCAGTCAAGGTCTTCAAGGAGATACGCCTCTCGCAAAAACGTATGGAACTCCCGTAAGCGGCAGGCAAGCTCGAATCTCCTCTCTGGCTTTTCTCGCTCAACAGCACGCAGGTATAGTTCCTCGTAAGCCACCTCATCCAGACCACCCACATCCAGACCTGTACTCACTGGCAGAAGTCGCGAGGAAACAAGAGCGGTGTATTTTTCAACTGTGGCGAAAGCCAGATCTCGCTTGTTTCGAGTGCCGTGCTGACATAGATGTACCGCCCAGGCTGCCAGCATGACAGGCATCGCCGCCCAACCGGAGTCTGTGCAGGCCTTCTGCAGAAGGGCTGATAGCCTAGCTTTGGATCGCTTCCTCGTGGACAGATTGCCAGCGCGTTCTGCATCTCGAGCCATGGAAACAAAGCGGCGGAGCTCAGACAGAAATGCGCGCCACTGACCCTCAGTGTGCCGCTGTTTATGCTCCCGGTTGACTGATGGCGTCCAGATATCCAGGTGGGGATTACTCACCATTGAGATGTCATCGGCAGGTATCAGCTGCCGTCCTGTCAGCACTCGAACCCACTGAGGCAGCGGGAGCGATACCGCCGGAACATCACCGCGAAGGCAAGAAGCAACAAACCCTGGTATCTCAAGCACAGCAGCAGCCTGGGATATTTTAGCCAACCACTCAAACGGGCACCTGAAAGAAGACTCAGCAACGCTAGCAACGAGGGATTTGACAGCTCGCTCCAGAGCGGTCTTGCTGATTACAAGACTAGGCTCAGAAATCCTGAAAAGCCCGTGGATTAGCCGCTGCGATACCTGATCAGGAAACCACCTGAAAACAGCCTCTTGCCCAAGAGGCAAATCCACAAATTCCTGCCCATCCAGTCGGTAGGTGCTGCCGTACACCACCTCACCTAGGGCCTTGAGTCTAACTGCATTAGCCAAGCCGCCAAAAAGCGCCGCGCTAGCAACAATTTCAGCAATACGGACATGAAAATCCGGCTGAACTCCATGCTTACCCTGTTGTGTCAGATACTCACTAAAAGCAACTCTTGCACGCTGCGCAGCCTGATACTTCACCAGCGTGTCAACACTGAATGGGCTAGGCTCAACCTCTATCAAGCGCACTCGGGAATGACGTCGCAGTATTTCCACTCCACCGGGACGAGTCTGCAAAAATCTATAGAGAAGCTTAAGCCCCCAGTTAGTCGAAATGCCTAGGTTTGGAGCCTCAGCAACAATATGATTTTCTATCTGCTTAACTGCATCAACATCAAGCGGGACCTGCGGAGGGAACCGCTCTTGCCATAAAGGCCTTAACAACTGCGCAGCAGTGGATTTGCGCTGATTGCGCTCTGCCTCACGCCTCTGCGCGCCAAAAACTGCCTTATTAGCGGTAGAATTTTTTGGTGGGATTTCAGGACGATTCCTGACTCTCTTACCCTCAAGGGGTGATGGAACGACAGTCCAGCCAGCGCTTTCGAGTCCGTCATTCAAAAAAGGTCGAATCCTTGCCAGCGTCTCCAGCACCGAGCTGGTCGACGTCGATCCAAGCGGGTGATCTACCCCATCTGTATGTCCCAACTGAATGGTAACCCAGTCAGCTCGCTGAGATGCATGTAGCAGCGTATCTGCCGTGACGTGTCGCAGCAGATTTATCGGGACTCGCCAGCGGTCTTTCCATCGAAGCGCCAATGCTGACGGCGTTACCGGGTCCCAGCCATCCTCACCCTCACGCAGATAAAAAAATAGTGGCATGTGGGAGCTGCCCTCGGCCAACATCCAAATCTGCGCTGCAAGATCGCTCATGAGCGTCCTCGCGCTTAGCTTGGATGCCAGCAGACGCAGGTAACCCTTATAAATGCGTACCTGCTGAGCTGCCATATCGGGCAGCGCCACCAACCTCCAGGCCCGACTTTCATCACTGACCTTGTCACAGATCAGCAGCAGCCGCAGATCCAGTTCAAAGTGACGCAATTCACTGTAAGGGTCCCTGACCGCTCGATGTCCGGTACAGCAAAACAGCAATGCCGTGCAGTAGTCGACAAACGCATTGTGCCGATCAGCCAGGCTGTCACTACTGGAAATTGCAGTCTGCAGCGCCTTCAGACTAGCTTCGGGCAGCACGTTAATAACATCCGGCTTAGGGTAAAACCCAGTAACGGCTGATCTATTCATACGGCTGACAGCATCTCCTCAACGACCTGACGATAGCGATGCTGAAGTTCTTCAAGGCTGTGGACCACGTAATAGCTGATCATCGGCGACACCTGCTCAGGCCCGGATGCCAGATAGTGAACGACTGCGAGATCACGGTATTTGAGGGTCAATTCGATTGCCAATGCTGCAGGAATTCGCTCGTAACGAATGCGCGTGAAACGTCCACCGGCACGCACGCGATCCAATAAAGTTTTTACATGCCCTCTGGCTGAACCCTCCTCAACATTCAACGCTTCAGATAATGTGCATTCTCGCCGCTGAATGCATGCTGTCATCCAGACTGACACGGCCTGAGGTAACTGCAGCGTCAGCTCAGGCTTTTGAGGTAAAAACAGCTCGGCAACCTCGGCGTCTGGTGTATAGGCATTACTCGGGAGCCGAAGCTTTCTCCGATAACCGCCGCCAACATCAAAGACACCTTCTGATCCAACAGACGTCTTGAGTAGCTGTTCCAGGGGCATGCCCGTGACGTACATCAGCGCCACTAGACCTGCACCCATACGCAAGTCTGCATCCTCACTACTCATGTAGTCACTCAGTCGTGAAGCGAGCCAACGACGTTCAATCGCGGTGAGACGACTGTAGGTGTTGGGAGTCAACCGTTGATGACGCGAAATCCATTGCCGTGTTTCGCGTGCCGATGCATCAGTTTCCTGCTCAGATGCTATCTCATCCCGATCGTTCTCCTCAGCCGAGACATGCAGAGCCACTATCCTTGGCGGTTCCGCCGTTTGGCTGTCTCCAGGCTCAATAACGTGCAAACGATACGAAGGAATCGCATCGCTGATAGCAATACCCAGGGATGAGCGCCGACCCGCCATATCGGGCTGAGCAACCTCAGCAGTTGGTTGCTCTGGTATTGAGATTCCTGTTGATTCAAGACGTGCCAGAAGATTGCGCAGCCGCTTTAACGTCTCATCCTCCGTATCGGGAAGCGAAGCAATAAAGTTATTCAACTCAGCCCAGTCCCCGTTCACATCCAGAGGCAGCTTCGCCATTGTGGACCGCGGGTTACTGTTGGCAATTAATTGCCGAAGGTCGACGGCAAGGCTGTGGATTCCCTTGGAACTTTGCTGTTGAATCAGCACTTCAAGAAACAGGCGCTGAATCAACAGGGCTTGTGTTTTCAAGCCGCTCTTGGGCTCCTGCAGCAGAAAAGCAGGCAGGGGGTATTTTTTGAATCGTCCGCCAAGCGGATTACCAGCACGAGTGGTGGCATCTACTCGCGTCCAGATCTGCTTATATTGGTGACGCTCACCTTCCTCTTGCACCGACAACAGTGCCTCGGCCCAGAGGTTCACCAAAGTGGATTTGACTGGTATCGACGACAATACAGCCAGCAAGCGCTCAACCAGGTTCAGGGCTGCGGGAAAATCACGATCTATGCCCAGAAGATCTTCTATCAGCCGCACGGCTTCGGCATGCGACGAGTCACTCAAAATTCCTGTCAGCACCCCCCCTGTTTTCTCACCAAACTCTTGATCCATTTTCAGTACACGCATTGATCACCAGTAATCCTCAGGGATATTAAGGGAGCTAGCACGCAAAGTTTGTACCATCTCAAATGGTCTCTACCTGTCGGGCGGCCCATAACCAAACGCTGTGCAGCACCTGCCTCGCCGAATTCCAGCCAGTTTGTCGGACAGGAAAAGTCACCATCAAAAGCAATCCTTATTGGCATGAGTTGATATTCAAAGCCATCCCTAGGATCGGCCAGGGCGAGAAGAAGCTTTGTGTCAAAATCAAGCCTAGCATATGTGCCAATTTTTGTGCCTTTTGGATTGTGACCAGCCACTAGTCGGCGTAAAACATGATAAAATGGCACATAATTGATTTATTATTTATTTATTTAAATCAATTAGATAATAAGTATTTTGCATATTTTTGTCAATTAATGCGAATTTAAAGCGATGCGCACACACTGATAATTTTTGCCCTCCGAAGGCACCCGCCGAGTGCGCCATTTTCCCTTGAAGAAAACGCTTTCCCGGTAGCCCCCTTCTTCTATCCTGACCCTAATACCTGTCCTGCTTTCCCTTGCCTTTCTTGACGGAACGCACGAACTTTCCAAACGCCCTGTCCTTCCTGCGTTTTTCAAGATTCGACATCTCGTGAAACTCGGATTCCTTCTTGAGCTTGAGATAATTTTGGAAATGCTCAGGGTCCAACTCCTCGTTAGCGATGCCCTCCCGAATGGCGCAGCCCGGTTCGCTGGTATGCGTACAGTCGGCAAACCGACATTTGTGCGAATACGCCCGGATATCACTGAAGCTGTCGTCGATACCTTCACTGACGCCAAGCATCCCCAATTCGCGCATACCAGGCATGTCGATCAAAGACCCACCTTGCTCAAGCACGATAAGCTGGCGCCGGGTGGTGGTATGTCTGCCCTCGCCGGAAGCGCTGACTGCGCTGGTAGTCAGATCGCAGTCACCGACCAGAGAATTGATGAGCGTTGTCTTGCCTACGCCGGATGAGCCGAGCAGACAGCAGGTTTTACCTGGCTCAATCAGTTCGCGAACCTGGTCAACGCCATTGCCACTGACATTACTCAGCGCGATGACTCTGGCGCCTATCCCGGCGTCGCGAATCCTCGAGATCAATTGCTCCAATTCAACCGGACTGACCAAATCGCTCTTGGTCAGCAGTATCACTGGCTCGATACCCCCTTCACTCGTTATCACCAGATAGCGCTCCAATCTTCGCACATTGAAGTCAACGTGGCAGGACTGAACAATGAAGGCCAAATCGATATTGACGGCAATCATCTGGAACTCACCTTTGGCGCCAGGCTTTCTCCGCCGCAGAAACGACGTGCGCGGCAGCACCTCAAGGATGCTCGCATGGGCACCGGAGTCGTGATACCTGAC
>CERC01066440.1_pt1 | contig 18195 bp, 14 predicted proteins | sample 530921 | NCBI WGS metagenome assembly CERC01 (sample SAMEA2621099, study PRJEB7988) | marine metagenome | isolation source: saline water (ENVO:00002010), including
TTAATGCCTGCTTTGTATTACCTCGATTCATGGAAGCATTACTTCTATACAACCAAGAAAAGCCATCCGATTGCCCAAGTAAGAGAAACAGTTAACCAATTGGAAGACCCTGCGATGGTTCCCAACTATGTGGTGTTCTTTGAAGAAGTAGAGTTAGAGCAACGCGTAGAACGATTCAATGAAGAATACGGTGAAATTGAATTAGTGCAGGTAATTCAGCCTAGTTATGTTGATGCCTTGCTCCATTGGTTGAACCCCAATAATGACAACCAAACAACTTACATTTATAAAATCAAAACCCCATGAAAGTTGCCCTACTAGCTTATGGATTAGATTGCCCCGATTATAATATACAAGTGGGAAAAGAGCTTGGAAGTTTTCTTCACAAGTATAATGTTATTCCATGTGCTGGAGGTTTCCAAGGAACATTTGAGGCCATTTTCAAAAACAACCTGGAACAAGGAGGAGAAAACCTCTTGTTAATTGAAGCAAAAAGAGAAAAAGACGCTCCAAAAGCCCTTTTTTCGACCATAGAAACATTTCAAGATACTGATCAAAAACACAATGCCCTTGTAAATAATTGTGCCGGAGCATTCGTAATAGGTGGCGGACAGGGGAGTGCCCTTTTAATTGATAAAATGCTTCTTAAAAATCGTCCTGTGATCGCGTTTAAAGGAACACAAGGACAAGCTGATAATAATTCTGACCCTAGAATTTACAGAGATTTTGATACGGTTGAAGAAGGTGTGAAATTACTGATCAGACTTACTCAGAAGTTGTAAGGCTACAGCTGCAATTGTAGCAGCATCAATTCCAGCATTACTTGCTTGTTCTTCAGGAGATGCATGATCAATTACCTCATCGGGTATTCCTGCTATTTTTAATGCCCTATTGGGAGCATGCTGACTTATCCATTCTGCTACTGCGCTTCCAAAACCTCCTATTCTTGTTCCATCTTCCACAGTAATCATCGCTTGATATTGCTGTGCAAGCTCTTCCAACTTTTTCTCATTCAAAGGTTTTACAAATAGGAAATGAAAATGTGCTACATCAATGCCCTGTTCTTTTAATTGAAGAACCGCTTTTTGAGCTGCTATTCCAGCCGTTCCTGTACTCAATAGACATACAGGCTGGCATCCTTCATTCAGCGTTCTTACAGCACCTATTTCTACTTCTTCTAAAGGTGTTTGCCAAGCTAACATTGAACCTCTTCCTCGCGGGTAACGAATTACCATTGATTGCTCTGTTTTATCCAGTTGAGCCGTGTACATCACATTTCGAAGATCGGTTTCATCTAACGGAGCGGCAATCGTTATGTTCGGCACACAACGCATGTAAGCCAAATCATAAACACCTTGATGTGTTGCTCCATCAGCACCGACCAACCCGGCTCGGTCTAAACAAAAAATAACTTTTAAGTTTTGAATTGCCACATCGTGAATAACCTGATCATAAGCACGCTGCATAAATGTGCTATAAATGTTGCAAAACGGTAACAATCCCTGTGTGGCCAATCCTGCCGAGAAAGTAACAGCATGCTGTTCGGCTATTCCCACATCAAAAGCCCTTTTTGGAAAAGCATCCATCATCAAATTCATACTTGAACCAGACGGCATAGCAGGAGTAATTCCAACAATTTTATCATTTTGCTCAGCTAGCTCTACCAGTGTATGTCCAAAAACATCTTGAAATTTAGGAGGCTTTGCTCCTTTTTCTTCTTTGACTAAAATTTTACCGGTTGCCTTATCAAACAAGCCAGGAGCATGCCACTTGGTAGCGTTTCCCTTTTCAGCCGGTTCATACCCTTTACCTTTTTTGGTGATCGCATGTAAAATTTTAGGGCCGGGTATTGTTTTTAAGCGCTCACAGACTTCAACCAGTTCATTCAAATCATGGCCATCAACCGGACCAAAATATTTAAAATTTAATGCCTCAAACAAATTCGTTTCATCACGCTCTAAAACCTTGAGTGTTGCCTCAGAGACGGATCCTTCCAAGCTTTGTTTTTTGAGTTGTTTCCAAATCTGGTCTTTGAGTGACTTATAATGTTTTGATGTCCGCAAAAGGTATTCGTTCAATGCTCCAACACTGGGATCAATACTCATAGAGTTATCGTTGATCACAATCAACATATCAGCTCCTGTAACCCCAGCATGATTTAACCCTTCAAATGATAATCCTGCACTCAAAGCAGCATCGCCAACTACAGCTATTACTTTTTGCTTTTTCCCTTTTAGTTTATTGGCCATAGCCATCCCTAAACCAGCGGAAATAGCTGTTGAAGAATGTCCTACTCCAAAGGTATCGTATTCACTCTCAGAACGATTGGGAAAACCTGATAGTCCCCCCTTTTTTCTGTTTGAAGGGAACTGCTCTCTTCTTCCCGTTAGAATTTTGTGTCCATATGCTTGGTGACCAACATCCCACAACAACAAATCATTGGGTGTATTGAATACATAATGCAAAGCAACTGTGATTTCAACAACTCCTAGGCTTGCCCCAAGATGACCACCATGCTCAGCAACCACATCAATGATGTAATTTCTAAGTTCATCAGCCAACTTAGGCAATTCGTTTTGCTTTAGTTTTCTGAGATCTTTCGGAAAATCAATTTGTTGAAGTAATGTGTATTCGTCTTGTAGCATGACTGTTTTCAAAGGTACAACTAACTCAAACCAGCACAATGCTCATAATACCAAACAAGATGATGCCCTTGTAAATATTATTGATGCGTTCAAAATCATCTTCGGAATGCGCCTTAGCCAGTAAAAAAACGGAATAGGCAACAGCTATAACAGAAAGAATAAAATAGATCACCACGTAATCAATAGCGTAATAGAAATAGAGTAAAATGGGAGGAACAGCAGTTAAGGCCATCAATAAGAACAAAATCTGTTTTGTAGTAGACTCTCCCAATAAAATAGGAACAGATGTGTAGCCCATTACTTCGTCTCCTTTTTGAGATACAAGGTCTTTCAGAATTTCTCGGATAAGTACAATAACTGCTATAAATGCAACATAAAAGAATATGGCGTAGTTGATATCCTCGTAATACAATATGGTAATTAGGAAGGGAACAACTTGAAGTACTGTTGCTGAAAAATTGCCCAGAAATGCCTGTTTTTTCAACTTGTGTGAATAGAACCACAAGCCTATACTAAAGAGAAAGTTGAACAACATAATGCGCTTAGAAACGTAAAAACTCAACACCATTCCGATGGTATTGAATATAAAATAGAGGTTTAAGCAACTTCGCTGTGTAATCAACCGGTTAAAAACAACTTGCCTCGGCCGATTGATCGTATCTTTCTCTAGGTCGTAAAAGCTATTGATGATGAATCCCGAAGCAATGATAAAGGCCGATGAAAAGATCATTAGGTGTAAATAAGGATCTTTCAATACCTGCAAAACAGGTTTATCAGGATTTAAGATATGAACTGAAGCTAAGTATTGAGCAAGTATTACTAAGAGGATGTTGTACCAACGCACCAATGAAAGCAACGCAAAGAACTTCACCAAATTGATGCGTTGTTTTCTATTGAGTAGTCTTTTCAAAATCGATAAATCACCTCTAAATCGTGGTCTTTCAGTAATTCTTTTGCCTTGTTAAGGTCTTTGGTAAACCCTAGAATAAAACCTCCGCCACCAGAGCCACAAAGCTTTAAGTAATAAGCATTGGTATCAATTCCTTGTTTCCAAAGGTTATGGAAAACAGAAGGAATCATTGGTTTAAAGTTATCCAATACTAATTTAGAAAGCTCTTTTAAATTGGTAAAGAGCGGAGAAATATCACGGTCGATGAATGCCTGAATACAGGCATCGTTATACTTTTTGAATTCTGAACGCAACATGTTTCTGAAACCATCGTGTTTCATTTTTTCCATGAAAATATTAATCATGGGTTGCGTTTCTCCTGGTTGACCACTGTTCAATAAAAAGATTGCTCCTTCTCCATTCGAATAGTCGGGTAAACCAATAGACTCAAGATCTTCTTTTGAACGAATTAACAATGGTAATTTTAAGTAACAAATCAATGGATCAATTCCGGAACTGGTTCCGTGAAAATATTTCTCCATTAACCCGAAGTATTTCTTTAGTTGTACGATTTGATCTTTAGAAACAGGGGTTGCTTCTGCATCAATCTTATCTAAAGCATATTTATCATACACAGCAGCAACAAGTGCTCCCGAGCTTCCTACTCCAAATCCTTGCGGAATGGTAGAATCAAAGCTGATTCCGGCTTCTACATCTTTACGAAATGCTTTAAGATCTAGCGGTACTTCTAGCTCACCGTTTTGATCCAATTGTTCAAGGTGCTCCAGGTAATTGCGTAAATGAAGATTGGATTCCTTCGCCTTCACAGGATTATCCATGTCCATTTTGAGTTCTCCCTGATAGGAAGTATAGGGTACTGAAAGTCCCATGGAATCTTTAATGATACCGTATTCTCCGAACAGTAAAATTTTCGAGTAGAAAAAAGCCTTTTTTATCATCCCTCTGGTGTTAACAATGCAGGGCCTTGTCCAATATGGTCACAAATATAGTTGTTGTCTTCACAATGTGCAACCAGTTCAGTCTTAACAAAATCCATAACAATTTGTTCCTCATCTTCAGGAAACAATAGGTGAACATTGGCTCCGGCATCTAACGTAAAGTAAAGATGTTGTCCTGTTTCATGCCTCCAATCCCAAATTTTCTCGATAATGGCCAGCGTATTTGGTTTCATCAGAATGAAATAAGGATTACTGGTCATCATTAACGCATGTAACATCAATGCTTCGCTTTCAACTAATTTCCCAAAATCTTCGAGCTCTCCATTTTTGAGTATGCTCAAAATCGATGACATGTTCTTTTGCGCCACTTCGTAGCGGTTTTTACCAAAAGGATGCCCTTTTAACAAGCCATGCCCTACTGTGCTAGAAACTTTTTTCTTTCCCTGATCAACCAACAGAATAACATCTTTAAATGTCTTAAATACCTGATGTGTATGCGTTACCGGAATGGCAAAAAGATCTGAACTTCCTTTATAATCTTGATGTTGCCCCCACATGGCCATAGAACCATAAACAGAGCGAGCAGCACTTCCCGATCCTATTCGGGCAGCAAAAGAGGCTTTTTTATGAAAAGCATCATCTGACCAAACTGAACGGTGTTCATTTTCTAGTGATGTTAAAGCCAAAGCAACAGCACTCATACCTGAGGCAGAAGAAGCAATTCCACTACTGTGTGGAAACGAATTTTCGGTTTTGATCTGAAAATGATAGTGATCAATAAACGGAAAATAAGGACGCATTTTTTCAAAAAACGTAATGGTTTTCTCTCCAAACTGAGGATTTTCTTTTCCTTCAAAAAAGAAGCGAATACTGGGTTTTTCTACCGGATTGGCTAATCGCTCGTAAAACACGCTTGTGGTTGTAGCACAGTTACTCAACGTAAAGCTAATGCTTGCATTGGCAGGAATTTGATTTCCTTTCTTTCCCCAATATTTTACCAAGGCTATATTAGACGGACTTTTCCAGGTAATGGTTCCTTCATCAGGGTGTTCACCCAATTCATCTTTTCTTGGAATAAAATCTTGTTCGGTCACAGTTTTATTGCTTCTAGTTGTTGTTTGATATACCCGTGGGGTTAAATTTTGTTCAAAGAAAAGTAAAGTGTAGCAGTACAACTACATTTTTAAGGTATCTTTAAAGACATGGAAGATCAATTTAAGATGATGCAAACACACAAGAAGGTACATCTTACCGAATACCTTCCGCATTTGCTACTAGAACATCCCGAATGTGAAATCCATGTGGGGTGTGACAGCCAAAATTTCAACAAGAAAACAACTTACGCAACTACCGTTGTTGTGCGTTATCCCGGAAAAGGTGCTCACGTACTCTATCGCAGGGAAAAACAACCTCAGGTTAAGGATTTATGGTCAAGATTATGGGGTGAAATAGAGCGTAGTTTAAGTGTGGCTCAATTTATTGAAGCAGATTGTGGTTTAAAGGTGCATCAAATTGATTTGGATTTTAACGAAGACCCTGAATATCCTTCAAACAAAGTATTGAAAGCAGCAGTGGGTTATGTACACTCCATGGGATTTAATTCCAAAGCCAAACCTCATTTACTCATGGCTACATGGGCGGCTAATTCGCTGTGCCATTAAGTCTTTTTACAACACCATTTCTCTAAACGGAAGAATGGTCGTTAAACCTTTAGCTAAAAAATAATCGAGTGCTTCTTTTCGTGTAGCCAAGATGAAATCTCCGCCCCAGGCTCCAAGCGATTTTAATGCTCCAGGATAATCAGGGAAATCAACTTTTACAGGATCAACTTCCAGAATTTCAGCCATCAGGGTTTCGTGCTTTTCAATCCATTGTTCAAAGGCTGCTAACGTTTGTATTTCCAACACTTCCTCTGTCAACTGATTCAGGTTTTGCACCTTGTTTTCGCGATCAAATTGCTTTTCGCGATAGCGTACTATCTCACGTGAGCTGCGTTGCTTTTTCCCTAGATGCACAAAAAACAATTCATCTTGAAAAGAAGGCTTCCATTCTATGGGTTTCACCTTTGGCTGAGTTCCAGAAACCTGAAATAATATAGCTTTAGAAGCATTGGCACAGCCAATGTCATAACCACTACCAGAGAATCCTTTTTCCAGCAATTCATACGGATTTACTTCTCCCCACAATGCCAAATTATTCAGCATGGTAGAACTGCTACCTAATCCCCAATCGTTGGGAAATTCCAGTACGGTTTCTACCATAACATTACCTCCTTTTTGAAGCCAATCGGGATTTAATTTTGCGGTTGTTTGTAACCATTTTTGAAGGGTTTCGGCAACGCTTTCGTCAGAAGTTTTTATCACTTCAAACTTGTGATTGAAGCTCACAGTAAACCACTCTTCTTTGTTGTGGTTTAGACTTTTCCAATGCACACCTTTTAATCCTGCATTTTCATCTTCAAGAGTAACATTAAGCCACTGCCCTTTTTGAGTGGGAACAGCCAAAGCCCATGCGCCATCAAGCACCAAGTATTCTCCAGAAATTAAGAGTTTACCGTGGCTGTAAAATTGTTGCTTCATGAAGAGATTCGCTAACTACTATTTTAATTTCAATTCTTCTACGCTAGATACTCCGCGCATTTGACAAAATGCAGTAACGATTTGATTGTAATGCGGTACTTTATCTTTAAAATAGGTTACCATTTGTTTTTTCTCTTCTTCAGTTGCTTCGAGCTGATTTAACACATTTAGCAAATGCATTTTCATGTGCCCTTTTTGAATTCCGGTAGTAACCAGTGCACGCAAAGCACCAAAGTTTTGTGCCAATCCGCTTGCAGCTACAATTCCCATCAATTCCTTAGCGCTAGGGTTGCCTAAAAGTTCGTGCGCAAATTTTACAATTGGGTGAAGTTTGGTCAATCCTCCAACGGTTCCTAATGCCAAAGGAAGGTCTATCCAAAAGCGAAAAATTCCGTTTTCTACTTTACAATCAGAAAGTGAGCGGTATTGGCCACTTCTAGCAGCATAAGTATGACAAGCTGCTTCGATTGCTCTAAAATCATTTCCAGTTGCAATTACAACGGCATCAACACCATTCATTGCGCCTTTATTGTGTGTAGTTGCACGATAAGGTTCTATGCGGGCAACATGAACTGCACGTTCAAATTTCTGAACAAATTCTTCTGCCGAAACACCATCTGTTTCTAAAAACTCTACCGGACAACTTACCTCTGCCCTTACCAAACACTCCGGTGTGTAGTTCGAAAGAATACACATGATGATTTGAATGTTCTTCTCTTCTTCGGTAAATAGGTCGCTGTTCTGAATTTCTCTTTCAAGGGTTTTGGCAAATTGCTCCAAACAAGTATTGATGAAATTGGCGCCCATGGAATCTACCGTTTCAAACGTAGCTTTGATTTGGTAGTAATTCGGCTCTTCAAAGGTTTTGTTGATTAACATAATATCCTCAATTCCACCTCCACGCTTACGCATGTTAGCCGTAATATCGGCCGTATCTTCAAAGAATTGCGGTTTAATCGAATTGAAAAAATTCAACAGCTTATCATAATCGCCATAGTACACAAAGTGAACGTGCCCTATTTTATTGGTTGAAATTACCGTGGTTTTAAACCCTCCGCGATCGAACCAAAAAGAAGCTGCTTTGGATGCTGCTGCTACAACAGAGCTTTCTTCAATTGCCATTGGAATGGCATAAACCTTATCGTTGATTTTAAAATTGGGCGCTACACCAAACGGCAAATAAAAGTTGGTAATTGTATTTTCGATAAACTCATCATGCAGGCGTTGAGTTTCAGTATCATCATGCCAATAGTACTTTAAAATTTCCTGTGCTTTTTCAGGGTTTTCAAAATACGTGTTGGTAATCCATTCAATTTTTCCCTCTTTGGTGAGTTTCGAAAACCCTTTTATTTTTTCTGCCATGCCTAATCGTTTTTGAGAAAATACAACCGATCGCTTAATCGGTTCATAAAAACGCTGTAAAGTTACCCGATTTAGAAAAAAATGGAGGTATTAATCTGCATCGAATAAAAAATCAATTATTTTGATCGCATGGAGAACATTACTGTCATTGCAGATTGCGGAGCCACCAAGTGCGACTGGGTAGCATTAGATGAAAACAACAACGAAGTACTCAGAACTTCAACCTTGGGCATGAGTCCACATTATGTTAATGCAGAACAAATTAGTCAGTTAGTTCATGAAAGTGGCGATCTTCAATCTATTGCCAAAGGAACTAAAGCTCTCTATTTTTATGGTGCAGGATGTTCTTCTCCCATTGATCAAAAGACAGTTGCTGACGGACTTTCTCTACTATTTTCAAATGCCGATTTAAATATCGATCATGATTTAATGGGAGCTGCACATGCTACTTTTCAAGGCGAACCTTGTTTTGCTTGTATTTTAGGAACCGGTGCTAATGCTACTTTTTTCAATGGCGATTCTACGCATAAAGCCATCCCATCTTTAGGGTTTATTTTGGGAGATGAAGGTAGTGGAGCATTTATTGGTAAACTACTTACCAAAGCCCACTTTTATGGCGATATGCCGGGACACCTTTCCAAAGCATTTGAAAGTGAATTTGACATTACACTTGATAAGCTAATGCAGCATTTATACAATAAACCTTACCCTAACCGATACATGGCTAGTTTATCGCGTTTTGCCGGAAAGTACCGCGAAGAGCCTTTTATCCAATCTGTATTGAATGAAGCTTTTACAGCTTTCTTTTCTGTACAAATCTTCTGTTATGATTATGCCGAAAAGCACCCCATTAACTTTGTAGGGTCAATTGCCAATGTTTTTGAAGAAGAACTGCGCATTGTTGCTAAGCAAATGGGGCTAACCATTGGAAAGATTGTGGGGAAACCTCTAGATGGTATGATCAATTATCATATTGAGCAACGCCAATAAAAAACCCCACAGCAAATGCTGCAGGGTTTCTATTTTTTCAAATTTCAAGTTCGGAGAACTTCTCCTTATTTCACCACTTTGTATTTGGCTTTTTTAAGGATAAAGTACATTACCGGAACAATTACCAGTGTTAGGAATGTAGCAAATGTTAATCCGTAAACAATGGTCCAGGCCATTGGTCCCCAGAAAGCAACATTCTCACCACCAACATAAATGTTCGGATCGAGTTCTTTGAAGAATGTAAAGAAGTCAATGTTTAGTCCAATTGCCAATGGCAATAACCCAAGAACAGTTGTAATTGCTGTTAACAATACAGGTCTCAAACGGGTTTTACCACCTTCTTCAATGGCTTTAATTACATCTTCAAAAGGAACTTTTTCCCCTTCTTCCAACCCTAGTTCTTCATGTCTTCTATCAATTAACAAGTTGGTGAAGTCAATCAATACAATGGCATTATTTACTACAATACCTGCAAGAGAGATAATACCAATCATAGACATCACAATTACAAAGTCCATTTGGGTGATTACTAACCCTAGCAATACGCCAATTAAACTAAACAGTACTGAGAACCCGATAATGAATGGAGTTGAGATACTGTTAAACTGCATCACAATAATCAAGATGATTAAGAAAAATGCAATTGCCAATGCTGATGAAAGGAAAGCCATTTCTTCGGCTTGCTCTTCTTGTTGTCCTGTAAACGCTAAACCTACTGATTCAGGAAGGTCATAATCTTCCAACCTATCTTTAATGTTAGCCACTACTTCGTTAGCATTATAACCTTCCAATACATTGGATGAAATTGTGATTACACGATCTAAATCTGCACGTTTTACAGCCGAGAATGTACTCGTTTTTTGAGCTGTTGCTACTGCAGAAATCGGAACCTGAACAACTCTACCCGTATTCATGTCTTTAAATGTAATGCGCTGATTCAACAACATTTCAGGATTGTATCTATAATCTTTAGATAACCTCACATAAATTGGGTAATCGTCTTCACCTTCTTTGTAAGTAGAAACTTCTGAACCATAAATTGACGTTCTCAGAGCATTACCAATACTTGCTGTACTCAACCCTAATTGACGTGCTTTGGCTCTATCAACTTTTACCGTTAACTCAGGCTTTCCTTCTTCCACATCTAGCTTTAATTCTTCAATACCGCCAATGCGTCCTTCTTGAATAAACCTTCTGATTTGATCGGCCTGAGTCATCAACTCAATGTAGTTATCTCCTTTTAACTCAATATTAATCGGAGCTCCTTGTGGGGGACCATTTTTATTTTTGTCCACCATAATTTTAATTCCCGGAAAACCCGTTAAGGCATCACGAATTTGCGTTTGAACTTCCGAAGTATTGATACCAAAACGATCTTGATACTCTTCAAAAGAAACTGTAATACGTGCTTTGTGTGGCGTATTTCCCATTTGAACCCCTTCATTAGGGTCTGAGGTTCCTTCACCCACCTGTGCAATAACAGACTCAACAATGTCCATTATTTGGATGGTGTCAGTTACTCCGGTTTTCTTATCGGTATGTACTACTGGTTTTCCATCTTCGTCTATGGCTGTTTTATTCAGCTCAACAAAAATGATGTCTTCAATTTCCTTGGTTATTTTATTGGTTGCTTCAATATCAGTTCCAATAGGATTCTGAATAAAGATATTGAGGTATTGCGGATCATTTTCTGGGAAGAAATTCACTTTAGGAGTGAACTTAACAATTAAAAACCCTGAAAAAACTAACAGTCCGAACGTACCTCCCAAAAACCAATAAGGTCTGCTTCCTGAAAGTGTTTGACGAATAAATCCATCGTAAGCATTCTCCATCCAAGGAATAATCTTTTCCTGAAAAAATACTGATGAAGGAAAGATCACAAAAGCATTTAACAAGATGAATGTACCTGTAATTCCAATAAAGTTGGCAGATACGGTTTGCCCGGCAACAAAGTACACTATTGAAAGTGCTATTAAGAATATAGAAGGCATTAACAAGCGTTTTCTGTGCGTGTTTTTCGCAATGAAAACAAATTTGCCAAGGAATGTCATGAGTACAATACTGATGACAATAGAAGCCAGGTAATTCAAAGGGTCTGCTTCTGAACTTATATCTCCTGCTATATCTAAACCTAGTGCAAGAAGCAACAGAACACCTCTAATTATTAACCACTTGTTATTGAATTTGATATCCTCTTCTTGTAGCTTCATAAAAACAGCTGAGAATACCGGATTGATCACCAATGCAACAAACAATGAAGAGGTTAATACAATAATGAGTGTTATGGGAAGGTATTTCATGAACTCTCCCATCACCCCCGGCCATAATGCCAAAGGAACAAAAGCGGCCAATGTTGTTGCCGTTGAAGCAATAATTGGCCAAGCCACTTCACCAACCCCAGCTTTTGCTGCCTGAATTGGAGAATAACCCTCATCCATCAATCGGTAAATGTTTTCTACGGTTACAATACCATTATCTACCAGCATCCCCAAAGCCAATACAAGAGAGAAAAGAACAATAACGTTCAGTGTAACACCTAAGGCATTTAAGATGAAAAATGATAGGAACATAGATAATGGAATAGCAATCCCAACAAACAAGGCGTTTCTAAGTCCAAGAAAGAATAAAAGAACACCTACTACCAGTACAATTCCGAACAGGATAGAGTTTTCTAACTCGCTTAACTGTGTTCTGGTTTGATCTGATTGATCTGCTGTTACAGAGACTTCTAATGTTGAAGGGAATACCTCTTCTTTTGCTTTTTCTAAGATTAACGAAATCTGGTCAGATGCTTCAATAAGGTTTTCACCAGCACGTTTCTTCACATCCAGCATTACCACTGGCTTTCTGTACTGACGTGCATAACTGGTCTTATCTTCTTCGCCAAATCCAACTGTTCCAATATCGCGCAGGTAAATCACATTTCCATTCTCGTGCTTTACGACTACGTTTTTAATTTCTTCCCAATTGCTATACTCTCCGACAACACGTACAGACCTTTCAAATTGATCGACTTTGATGTCACCCCCTGAAATTGTAAGGTTTTCTTGAGAAATGGCATTTGCCACATCGCTGAAAGCAACTTTAGTCGCTTCCATTTTATGGATATCAAGATCTACTTTTACCTCTTTATCCATTACCCCACGAATATCTACTTCTGTAATTTGAGGTAAATCTTCAATTTCATCTTCCAGGTACTCACCGTATTTCTTCAGTTGATCTAAAGAAAAATCTCCCGAAAGGTTAATGTTCATAATCGGCATCATTTCCGACATGTTCATTTCAAAGACATTGGGATCTGATGGTAAGTCATCCGGGAAATCAGAATCTGACATGGCAACATCTACCTTGTCTTTCACTTTTCTAAGTGCTTCTTCTGGTGTTACACTAAAATCAAATTTGACTTGGATGGATGAATATCCCTGAATTGAAGTAGAGTTCACTTCATCAATTCCGGTGATGGTATTAATTTCTTTTTCAATTGGACGCGTAATCAGCTTCTCAATATCCAAAGGGGAATTACCAGGGTATGGTGTTCCTACATAAATTTCTGGTGTAACAACATCCGGAAAAGCCTCTTTAGGCATACCGATGTATGATACCATACCTCCGAGTAATATAATTGCTGTTAGCACAAAAACCGTAGTTCGGTTATCTACCGATATGCTCGACAGGCCAAACTCTTTGATGCGCTCTTTTATCGTTTTATTTTCTTCAGCCATAATAATTTAGTACTAATCCAGCCGGATTATTTTTGAATTACTTCTACTTTCTGACCGTCTTTAATGCTTCTTGAACCTTGGTCTACAATAATTTCACCTCCAACTAATCCGGTGTCTATCATTGTTTCTGTTTTTGCATTAGAAGAGCCTGCTTTGATAGAGACTTTTTTTACTTCTGCTTCTCCCTGTGGGGCAGAAACGGTGTATACAAAATTGTCTCCGTTTGGTGTTTGTTGAATAATGTTTGACGACAAAACAATTACTGAATCTGCTTTGAAGTCACGAATGTTCAACTTCGCCATTAAGTTTGGTTTGATCTTTTGATTGTCGTTGTCGATATCAATGCGTACAACAAATGTTCTGTTCTCCGGATTGATGTAATTACCGGTTAAGCTTACAGTTGTATCAATTGTTAAGTTCAAAGCAGGAAATTCTACTTCAACCTTAGTTCCTTCTTTTACAACTCCTAGGTAACGTTCAGAAACATCTGCTTTAATGTAAACTTCGTTAAGGTTAACAATACGCACCAATGGCGCACCGGGAGAGGCTACTTCACCAACATTGGGATAAATCTCATCGATTATACCATCAATTGGAGCAACAGCACTGGCTAACTTAAGTTGAGCTTCAAGTGTTTCCAGTTTTTTCTCTAATGCTTCTTTGTTGTTTTTGGCTTCTAGGTATTGCATTTGTGAACCGATGTTCTGATTCCACAAGCGTTCCTGACGCTCAAATACATCCTTCGCTAATGAAAGAGAGTTACGCACTTCTTCCATGTTTTTACGGGTAACATCAGCATCAACTTTTACCAAAAGCTGCCCTTTTTTAACCTGCTGCCCTTCTTTCACCGGAATGCTCATCACTTCTCCTCCGGCTTGAGCTGTTAACAATACGTTTTCAGGGGCTTCAACATTTCCATACACTTCAAAATGGTGCTCATAAGATCTTGGAGCAACCTCAACAGCAGTAACCTGCGTTAATTTTTTAGTGGTGTCTAACTTAGCAATCTCGGCTTCTACTTTTGCCAATTCATCCCTAAGCTCGTTACTTTCGGTTTTTAAGCTATCTCTCTTTTCAACAAGTTGTTCTAACGTTGTTTTTTCACCTCCGCAAGAGGCCATAAGAAAAGCTATAATTGCCAGTATAATGAATTTTCTCATTTTTAATAGTTGTTTAATGCGTTATCGAGATTCGTTTTAGATTCTACCAGGGTTAGGATGGCCATAAGGTAATTAGATTGTGATTCGAGCATTTGATTTTGTGCTTGTGTAAAATCGAGGCTGCTTGAAACCCCTTCTTGAAATTTGATGGATTCTTTATCAAAAATCTTTTTGGCAAGTTCATAATTGCCTTTTTTCACTTCATATGAGCTCAATGCTTGATTGTAATCTGCTTTGGCTTGCAAAACACCAAGTTGCAATGATTGTGAAGCTTGTTCTGTTTGAAGTTGTGCTTTTTCGTAATCAATTTGGGTTTGTTGTACTTTAAATCTCCTTTGAAAACTAGTAAAAATGGGCACTTCAAGATTTATTCCCCAAACATTGGTAGGGAACCAAAAGTCAGAAGTCACATCCAACTCATCAGACATGTAAGACTGCTGGTAATTGTAAAATGCACTTAACTTAGGTAAAAAGCCCGCTTTTTCATTGCGCATGTTTAAGCGCTGAAGCTCTTCGTTGGTTAATGCTATTTTATAGTCAATGTGTGTGTTAATATCTAACGTTTGGGTCAAAAGCGTTTCTTGTTCTGCTGTAGTCAAAACTTCTTCTAACTCATTGGTCAATTCAATGGTTTTAGCCACTTCTATTCCCATTTGAAATTTCAATAGGTTTCGAGCTACTTCGGTTTGTCTTTCAGCGTTGTTCAACTGATTTGTAATTTCAGATGCCGTTAACCTCAACTGATCAACATTTTGCTCTTCAGTAAACCCTTCTTTGTAGAGTTGCTCTGTTTCAAACAACATTGAATCAATGTTTGATTTACTTCCTTTTAAAATTTCAATGTTGCGTTCTGAGACCAAAACAAGTGCATAAGAGTAGGCTACTTCTTTTTGTATTTCCTGCTCAGACTTTACCACTTGATTACTCGCCATCTCGCGGTAAACTTTAGCGGCTTTAAGTCCTACGAGGTAGGATCCATCAAAAAGTAACTGAGAAGCAGAGATGCCCCCGTTAATGTTAAACTCCGTTCCGAATTTGGCTTCCAAATATTCAGGAGAATCTCCCAAAAAGTTAGGAATCACCTGTGTTGGAATGTCTATATACTGCTGGAATTGACCCGAAGCAGAAACCTGTGGCAATCCAATTGCTGTGGTTTCTTTTACCTTTTTACGGGCGATCTCTTCATCCATTACAGCTTGTTGAGTAGAATAACTGTGTTTTGCAGCATAGGCCTTTGCCTCTTGAAGGGTGAACGACAACTGCTCGTCATTCTCCGTTTGTTGAGCAAAAGCACCTAAGCACAAAATCACGAACAATGCCAGAATGTTAATTCTTAATTTCATTTGATCTGTTTAGGTATTTTTTTCGTTTTCCTGATTAAGTTGAATTAGTTTCTCCTGATACTCGATGCCTTTTTCACTCGCTATGCCACGGATATGATACCTGAATGCTTCCATGTAAATATCCATTGGAGTAAATTTATTTTCATCGAAGTTGTAGGGGTTAAGAATATCTGTAACTCTTAATACATATAGCTTTGCAATAATTTCTGAATTTAAATCAGACCTGTACAATCCTTCTTTCTTTCCGCGTTCTAGGTTTCCCAACACACAGTTGTAGATAAACCCTTTTTTGTGTTCTTCTATTTTTTCAAATGCTTCGGGATAATATTTCTCTAAATCATAAAATACTGATGGGTGAATCTTATTCAGGTTCTCAATTACATTTTGTGTAATTCCCATCAATTCGTCAATGGCGTTACTGGCAAATTCACATACTTTATTTACAGAGCAGGCTTCAGCTTCCATTTTATTCGCAATGGAACGCGTTACAATGTCATTTTTGTCCTTAAAATACTTGTATAGTGTTTTCTTCGACACCCCCAAATGGCGGGCAAGGTCATCCATAGTGACACTTTTAATACCGAACTTTTTATAGATCTCTGCTGATTTTTCAACCAGCTCTTGTCCTTTTTCATCCATAATTGGGCGCAAATATACACACTTTGAAAACTTTGGAAACTTTTTTTACACTTTTTGTTTCCTATGAGTTTTCGACACAAAAGAGAGAATGTTTTGTTACCTGAAGAAATACTTTATGATAAGGCTGCTTTACGAATGATAATCGGTAAAAGAATCGGATAAGATCCAACCAAAAGATTGGACAACAATCAATACATTTGCCCTTTCACAAAACTGGCTTTAATGAAAAACAAAAGAATTAAGGTTGCCGTATTGTTGGCTACCACTGAAGTAAACCGACAGGTTAATGTTAAAGGATGGGTGCGCACTAAGCGAGAGAGCAAAAACGTAGCATTTATTGCTATCAATGATGGCTCTACCATAAGTAATCTTCAAGTGGTTGCAGATACCAATGTATTCAATGAAGACCTCCTTAAGCGCATTAATACAGGTGCATGCCTTTCGGTTAACGGAGAACTTGTTGCCTCTCAAGGAAAAGGTCAGTCTGTTGAACTTATTGCTCAGTCTATTGAAGTTTTAGGTGAAGCGCATCCTGATGAATACCCACTTCAACCGAAACGACACTCTTTGGAGTTCTTGCGTGAAATTGCTCATTTAAGAATGCGCACCAACACGTTTAGTGCTGTTTTTAGAGTTCGCCATGCTTTAGCTTTTGCTGTGCACAAATATTTTAACGATAAAGGTTTTACTTATTTACATACACCAATTATTACAGGTTCTGATGCCGAAGGTGCTGGAGAAATGTTTCGCGTATCTACGCTAGACCCCATCAACCCTCCAAAAACTGAGGATGGAAAAGTAAACTACGAAGAAGACTTTTTCGGGAAAGAAACAAACCTTACCGTATCTGGTCAGCTAGAGGCAGAGTTAGGCGCTATGGCTTTAAGTGAGGTATACACTTTTGGACCAACTTTCCGTGCAGAAAACTCAAACACATCTAGGCACCTTGCTGAGTTTTGGATGATTGAGCCTGAGGTTGCCTTCAATGATATTATTGATAACATGAACCTAGCTGAAGATTTTCTAAAATATGTTATTCGCTATGCCGTGGATAACTGTCAGGAAGATCTTGATTTTCTCAACAACCGCTTAGAGCAGGAAGAGAAAAACAAACCTCAGAACGAACGTAGTGAAATGGGGTTATTGGAGAAATTGGAGTTTGTTGTTAAAAATGAATTTAAGCGTCTTTCTTATACAGAAGCAATCGAAATTCTAAAAGACTCTAAGCCGAATAAGAAGAAAAAATTCGCCTACCTTATTGAAGAATGGGGAGCTGATTTACAAAGTGAACACGAACGCTTTTTGGTAGAGAAACACTTCAAGACTCCGGTTATTCTTTATGATTATCCGGCTAAAATAAAGGCTTTCTACATGCGCTTGAACGATGACAACAAAACTGTAAAAGCCATGGATATTCTTTTCCCTGGTATTGGTGAAATTGTAGGAGGTTCTCAAAGAGAAGAGCGTTATGATGTGCTTGTTGAAAAAATGAAAGCCTTTAACATTCCTGAAGAAGAGATGTGGTGGTATTTGGAAACCAGAAAGTTTGGAACAGCACCACACAGTGGGTTTGGACTTGGTTTTGAACGCCTTGTTCAATTTGTAACGGGCATGACAAACATCAGAGATGTTATTCCGTTTCCAAGAGCACCAAAAAATGCAGAATTTTAATTCAATAAAAAAAGCGGCCAATGAGCCGCTTTTTTTATTTCCAACATTACTATGAATGTCTCAATTGCTTCTGAAAATTTATTACCAAATATCATACCAATCTAAAACAAAGTTTTCCTAACTTCGTTTTAGTCTAAAGTAATCCTGAAAATAAACCATGATAAAACAGCAGCTCTCCCAAAAGCTTCTTCAGAAATTATCTCCTCAGCAAATTCAGTTGATGAAACTGTTGCAGG